>BCSF01000377.1_pt1 | contig 18484 bp, 29 predicted proteins | sample 1016431 | NCBI WGS metagenome assembly BCSF01 (sample SAMD00045685;SAMD00045686;SAMD00045687;SAMD00045688;SAMD00045689;SAMD00045690;SAMD00045691;SAMD00045692;SAMD00045684;SAMD00045690;SAMD00045691;SAMD00045692;SAMD00045684;SAMD00045685;SAMD00045686;SAMD00045687;SAMD00045688;SAMD00045689, study...
ATATTAGTTGGTAATATACTTCCAGTACGCACTTCTACCTCTCTCCTATCTGTAGGGTTCATGTAATACTCATATATCATCGGGGCATTAAAGCTGATAACTTTATATTTTTTACCGACTTCGATTTCCATCGTATTCCTCGTTATGGGGTTTATACCCATTATTTAGCTTTATTTCCAAGTAGATTTTTCTTCGATCGCAAATTGACAGCCATGAATAAAGTCTCTATCTTCTTCAGATAGAACAGACCAGTAGAAGCTAAGATGATCTATCAACTCAGTTACTACTTCGGGGTCGGCAAGATGATGATTCATATTCATGAGTTCTTCGAGCATATCCATCTTACGCTCGATCTTTTTTCTTAAAGGATAATCAGACATATTGAAACCATTTTGGTGTTGATCTTTTAGTCCAAGCCATCTTGAACCTCTCTTGCTTAGTATGATAAAATGCACGGTAAGACTTAACCGCATCTTCGAACATACACTCAGGGTTAGAACCCATGGCAAGTTTGAACGGTGTCTGCTCTACGTCAGGGATATTGTTAGGAACTGCCTTGAGGGCATCCCTTAGTTTAGTATCAGTAGAGTGGACTTTTCCATAACGATAGCGATACTCATCACACAAAGCAACGAAGTGTTTGTAGTGCCAGTTATAGTTAGCAACAGACTCCATAGTCCAGACAGTACAGGGGTGATGCATATGAACCGCCTTGTACAAACTGTTTTCTCTAGAGTCGGGCAACTCCCAATACCTGCTCATGGTCTTGCCTGATTTAGAGGGTCGTTTGGATTCTGTTCCATCTAACATTCGATGAGCAGTAGATAGCATTTGCGCTGACTCAAGAATCATCTTAACGACATGTTTGTCGCATTGCTCTTGCGCAGCAATAATCGGGTCATTATCAAGTACAAATATATTCACGTTAACATCCATAATAAAAAGTAGATGGGGCTATTATACCCCATCTTGAATCAAAAGTAAAGCCTTTTCTATGCAGCTTCCAAGTCAGTAATATAGTTGGAGAGATATTCATATTTCTCTTTTATCTTATGAGCAAGATGGGTTTTACCTTGCTTCTCTAACTTCCACATGTAGTGTTTCAGTTCCTTTGAATCTCTCTTTAATCGTTGAATCTGACTGGGGTTTATCATAGGTGTCTCCTCTTAGGTTAAAAGAAACATAATGAAGAAAAGAACAAATACTCCTATGGTTGAGTGGGGAAGTCAATCTTCCCCACGATTGACTTTAATATGGGTTACTTCTTAATTAATCCTTCCCATACACCAGAACAAAGTTGTTTGGTAATCCCTTTATATTTCTGCGCCAGTTTCTTATCCTTCATCCAGATAATCAGTTGCGCATCTTTTTCGTGAACTGATTCCAACAACTCAATAAACATTGCCTCTCGTTTTACCGCAGGCATTTTCTCTCCTGGACCGCCCGCAGCAAAATATCTAAGAGTATTTGACTTCTTAAGCAAGGACTCTTTTGGCTCTGAGTTGGGGGTAAATGGAGGCTCACCTTTAGGTAAAAGAGTGAATTTGATACTATCGTCATACGCACCTTTGACGATATCTCTAAGTGCTAAACAGTTATAGTCTAACAAAACTTCTTTTTTATCTTCTCTAGATTTAGCTTTTGCAGCTTCTTCAAAAATTTCATATAAATGATTAGGCATTATTAATGGAACTCCTCTACACACTCGATTAACATATTACAACGATTCTTAATTAAATAATTCAACACTTTCATCTTTGGTGCAGGTTTTGATTCGTTATAGTTATTTATAATATTTTGTTTTAGCACTTCAGGTATTTCGGCTAAATCAATCATTTGTCGGTTACGGCAGAAGTTACGGTACGTCTCTGGATCCATAATCTGCTCAAGGTCGTCAGTATTATGTAGCCATGCCTCTAACTTCTTTTTCGTAATCGGAGACTGTCGCAAACCATCAACTAACGCATTATCAGGAGATAATACATTAGGTACACCATCACTAGAATCACCACGCATAATGTGTTCAAACAAGTAGAAACGTGGGTTTCTTTCTTTGATTAATGCCTTGTTGTAAGGCGAATATTGAGATACATTATCAAACTTATGCAGTTGAATAAAGTCTTTATCAGCAGATACAATCATGATTGGTTCATGCTGACCGAACTCTTGAGAGTTATAAGATAACGCACCGATGATATCATCAGCTTCTGCTCCATCAACTTTTAATACTTTATACGGAAAGTTATTTGATAAGTCTTCCGATAGTTGGTTGATAGTGCCAAAGATTAGATCCCAGTTGCGGTCATCTTTATCACGATTCTTTTTACGATTTGCCTTATACTCAGGGAAAACTTCTTTACGCCAAGATCCACCCTCGCAAGCAATAACCATTTGACCATATTCCTTACGGAACATTTTGTTATACATGCGGATGGTATTCAAAATGGTATGACGTATCAAACTCTCGTCTTCATCTGCCTTATGCGCAAATATAGCATTTACTGCTACACCATTATAATCTAGAATAATCATAATTCATCCTCAACGAGTTGACCATAACTAATAGTGAAGAAAGGAATAAGGATAACCGTACCCTCGAACTGCATCGGTTGATGCTCTTCAGTAAAATGATTGTACGTCCAAACCAGCTTACTATCGACAAATTCAATATCAAAACCGATACCATTGCGTAGTTCGAAACTGAAGATTTTACCGAATATTCTTTTATTAATCATGACCAATCTACCTCACCATGTTCGTCGCATTCATTAATTGAAAGAGCGCAGTGGATCTGTTGATGACAGCCTTTGTGTTCCCAGCCATCACTCTCTATACCACAATCAAACTCTTCAGCGTATAGGTCTTCAAGTTTTTCTAGAAGATTTTCTTTTTCTTCTTCGGTCATATCTCCACGAACAACCTCTAGATTCCAATCAGTAGAGCAACCATCCCACATTTCAAGCATATCGGCATGATAGTCGTCCATCTCAAACCATTCTTCTTCGGCATCTGGCAACCATAGTTCTTCTAGCTTGGCATCTTCTCCGTAGAACTCATAGAAGTCTTCAAGAGAATCTATATCCCTTAGTTGTAATTCTTCTAGGATTTCATCATCGGTTTCAGGATAACGAACTATAAACGATCCGCTACGGTACAACTCTTCCTTTGTCAACCAACAAACAGTACCGTCTTCGAACTCTTTCTTCCAAGTCGACAGGTCGGTAACACACTTTTTGAACTGGGGTTCAATCAAATAATATTTCATTACAAACAGTCTCCACGTGTTTAATAGTAACTATTATACAACATTTGATTACAAAAGTAAAGGGTTATTTTGAAAAATATTTCTCTAGATATTCAAGGTGATCACGAAGACTTAACTTTTCTTTCTTCGCTTGGGATACAATCTGATCAGAAACACGGTTTGCCTCTAATTCTTCAACAATTGTTTTTTGAGTCTCGTACTTATTTTTTATGTATTTCAGATAGCTGTTGGTTGGTGCTTTCATATTGTATTCCTCCTAAATGGGCTCTGCGCACTTTAGCGGATATCCAATCATTATAATAATCGTCTCTGAGTAAGACATCACGCTCGAACTGATACTTAGCTTCGTAGTAAGTGCATTCGGCTTTGGTTTTACATAAGACTAGTATGGTTCTTTCGAATCTATCAGTACCACGAGTAGATACTTGTTCTTTTAGTACCTCGCTAGAACCGTAATAATCTTTCCAATCTGATTCTACTTTTAACCTTTTTCTTCTCTTACGAGTTTTGGTAATCGGGAGAGTCTTGGCTCTCCAAAAGAACTTCTTACCAATATACTTCTTGCCATTATCGAGATCTAGTATCTCGTACACAAAACCATATATTTCTTTTGGATCAAGTTCTTCTGGCTCATAAGGTTTGCCATTATATAACCACATAATAATACTCTAATTAGTTTTCTTTAGAGTATTTATTCCTACCAAGAATCGTCATATTCTGGTGTGTCGAAGTCTAACTCGGCAAACCTCTTATGGTCTGTACCGCAGAAAGGGCAATATCTTGGCTCTAGTTCGGATCCGTCAAATAACTCATTATGTTCAACCGTGTACTCAGCCTCGCAGCAAGCACATGTTATCATAAAGTCATTTCCTTCATCGTGACATGTTGGTTGAGTTGCTCTAACCCACCAACAACTTCTTGATTTTCTAATATAAACGGCATAGATCTAACATTCGGATACTTACCGCTAAAATCTTCAAGGGAAATATCTCGGTTTAGTTTAACCTCTTCAAACGCAAGGTTCTTTGTTTGTAAAAGGTTTTTGGCACGGACACAGTTTCCGCAGTTATCTTTTGAATAGATCGTATACATTATAGAGATAATCCTTGTAGTGTGTCGTTGGATAGGTCTTGTTTAACACCCCCAACAACATATGAGCTGATTTCGGTTTCTTGAGGGGCAACTTGTACGTTACCGCCCCCAATCCATTTCTCTGTCCATGGAAGTGGGTTTGCTTGAGGAACGTGATAGTTTGAGTGAATGCCAAGAGACTTCATTCTCTTTGCTGCAATCCATTCAACATAATCATTTAACAGGTTAGAGTTTAACCCTATCATTGAACCATCTTTAAATAGATACTCTGCCCATTGCTTTTCTTGGTCTACTGCTTCTTCAAACATAGCAACTACTTCCGCTTCGCATTCTTCTTTAATCTTAACGAAGTCTGCGTCATCTTTAGGAAGTAATCTGATTAATGATTGAGATGCTGCAAGGTGCGTATTCTCATCACGTGCAATAAACTTAATAATCTTAGCATTGCCTTCCATCTTCTTCAATTCAGCAAACGCCCACGAGCAAGCAAAAGAAACATAGAACCTAACACCCTCAAGGACATTAATAGAGTTTAGTACCATCCATAGTTTCTTCTTTAGGTCGTACATATTAATATTAATCTTCTTGCGATTTACTGTATGATTCCCCTCGCCTAGTAATTGATACCAACGAGAATACTCAATAAAGTCATCGTAATACTTAGAGATTCCTTCGGCACAATCTACAATCTCTTTAATATCGAGCATCTCATCAAATACCTTAGAGGGGTCTGAGTAGATATTGCGGATGATATGAGTATAGGATCGTGAATGGATAGTTTCCATAAACGTCCAAGTCATTACTAATGGTTCAATCTCAGGGATAGAGGCAACAGGCATCAACGTCTCTGCTGGACCACGACCCTGTACGGAATCTAGTAAGATTTGTCTTTTAAGGTTAGAAGTAAAGATATGCTTTTCATGATCGGTTAGTTTTGAAAAGTCTATCTTGTCTTTCGATACATCTACTTCTTCTGGTCGCCAAAAAAACCCAAGCATCTTATCGGTGAGTTTATCTAGTTGCCCATACTTTAGTGTGTCATATCTAGCGATATCTACGCTCTCGTCAAAGAACATTTTGCACTCTGTGTGCGACTTGGTTTTCTTTTGAAAAACACTCATTAAGTTTATCCTTAAATTTTACAGCTTTCGCAGTCGTCATCATCATAGTCTCCTTGAGGGAGATCCGTCGTAGTTTCATCTTTCATTTCGCCTGCACCGTCAAAGGTGTTGCTGTAGTATAACTGTTTACCACCGTATTTGTAAAAACTTACGATGTCCTTTATCATCTGCGACATGGGCACCTTACCATCTTCAAAGTGCTCAGGGTTATAGCTTGTATTCACGGAGATACCCTGATCAATATATTTTTGTAGTACTGCGCAGACTTTTAGATAACCCTCTGGGGTTTCTTGATCCCAGAGTAAGTCGTATTTATTCTTAAAAACATGAAATCCAGGAACTACCTGAGCCATTACACCATCTTTAGATTGTTTGTAAGATACCAAAGCACGAGGTGGTTCAATACCATTCGTGGAGTTACTTATTTGCGCAGAAGTTTCTGCGGGCATGAGAGCCATAAGAGTTGAGTTACGAATACCAGTTTCTTTTAACTGCGCTCGTAGTCCTTCCCAATCCATCCTCTCAGCATGAGGCACAAGGTCATCTACATCTTTCTTGTACGTTTGATTTGGGGTTATACCCAATCCATATTTAGTCTCGGCAACTTTTTCAATAGCACCTTTTTCTATCGCTAGATCAGCAGATGCCTTGATTAGATGATATGACCATGCTTCGGTATATTCATCAATAGTAGCCAGAGCATCATCATTATACTTTAGACCACGTTTTGCTAGGAAGTACGCAAGGTTGATAATACCAACACCCAAAGGTCTACGGTTCATAGTCGATATCTCTGCTGCTCTTACAGGATATGCCTGATAGTCTAGTAGAGCATCTAACGCCCGCACTGCAAGTCCGCAATACTTTTCAAAGTCTGATGGCTTATCAATAAGACCCCAGTTGATTGCAGATAGAGTACATAAACTAATTTCTCCTTCCTCGCCATTTACATCTTGTAGTGGTTCGGTTGGTAGGTCGATTTCACAACATAGATTAGATTGCTTGATAGGAGCAAGTTCTGGTACAAACGCACCATGGTCATTAGCGTGGTCTACATTCATCAAGTAGATACGACCTGTATCCTTACGCTCCTGTAGATATTGCGTGAATAGGTCTATTGCTTTGACCGTTTTCTTACGGATAGAAGTTGCTCGCTCATACTTCTCATACAATCTACGGAACTCGTCTTGATCAGCATAGAACGCTTCTAGCAATCCAGGAACTTCATTTGGGCTGAACAGAGTAATATTACCGCCAGTCAATAAACGCTCGTACATTAGTTTATTAAACTGGAATGCATAATCCATATGACGTACACGGTTTTCTTCTGTACCTTTATTGTTCTTGAGTACAACTAGGTTCTCGAACTCTAAGTGCCAAGCAGGTAGGTAAACTGTTGCTGCACCCCCACGAACTCCACCCTGAGAGCAAGACTTAACTGCTGCTTGGAAGTATTTGAGGAAAGGGATTACACCAGTATGAACAATAGAACCATCGCCAACTCGAGATCCTTCAGCACGGATAGAACCAGCACCTATACCAATGCCTGCTTTCTTAGAGATATATCGTACAACCGATGATGATGTAGAGTTAATTGAGTCTAGAGTATCACCGCTTTCAATCAGTACGCAACTAGAGAACTGTCGTGTCGGAGTACGAACGCCAGCCATAATAGGAGTCGGTAGAGAGATATAGAAGTTAGATACCGCATCATAGAAATCCTTAACGTATCGGATACGAGTTTCTTGAGGGTATTCAGCAAACAAAGTGGCAGCAATCATCATATACGCAATCTGCGGAGTCTCGTATATCTTGCCTGTAGATCTATCTTGTACTAGGTATTTGCCACGGAACTGCTCCATAGCAACATAGGTAAACTTATCATCACGATCGTGTTTGATATAACTGTCTAGTTGCTCGATCTCTTCACGACTATACTTATCCATGATAGCACCATCGTAAACATAATCAGATACATTATTAATGATTACTTCTACGAGAGGCAATGGATCATATTGACCGTAGACTTCTTTGCGGAGTTTGTAGTTTACGAGTCTTGCTGCAACGAACTGATAGTTTGGAGTATTTTCAGATATAAGGTCTGAAGCAGACTTGATTAACAACTCATGTATTTGGTCGGCTTCAATGCCGTCATATAATTGGATATTTGCTTTTAATTCAATTTCAGAAATAGAGACGCCAGTTATATCGGCTGTTGCCCAATCTAGAACACGATGGACTTTATCTAGGTCGAATAACTCTTTTCGACCATCTCTTTTAATAACGTTGATGGATTTTGGGCTCATGTAGTACTCCGCTGGTGTAATATAGGCATATTATACTATAAAAAGGCAATCAAGTAAAGCGAAATATTGACTATTTTTCTTCTTCTTGTGGTTCGTAATATTCTTTGTACTTGATTATTATGGTGCGCTGTTTATCTATATAGTTTCGAAGTTCTAAAAGGTTGACTGCCAGCTTTTCGTACCCATCATCTGAGACCCCAAATAAAACGAGGTCGACTTTATCTTTAGATAATTTTTCCCAAACAGATTCTACATTCTCTTGGGTGACCACATAAAACTTGACTGGCATTGGCTCAAGGGTTGGAGGGAACTCTAGATTGAGCGGTGGTTTATCTTCCGCTCGTGTTACTACTTCAAGAGGATCTACTTTTTCACCCAGACTGAGGATGGAGCATCCATTAAGGAGTAACAGGGGTATAATTAGGATTAGCGATTGACGGACATTCATTATTTGCCTCACTTTTCAATTTAGCGTTAATCTCTTTTTCTGTTAGGGGAGATCCGCTTACTATTTCAAAGCAACGGTTTACATTGTTGCTTGCTCTATTAATAATCTTTTCGATCGGTCTAGGTTTAGCAATAGCCAAAACACCAAAGTCTCTTGGGTTGCCATTCTTAGATTGATTGAACTTAGTCTTCAAGTCTTTTACTTGCTTATCAAGTCTTGCATTATTCTCTACGATATCTGCATTAATTGATTGTATTTTTGCGAAGTCTTGTTTTAGAGTTTCGATATATTGACTTTGTACTTCGGCAGCATCTTTCAGCTTCTGCTCATTTGCCTGAGAGATAGCTAAGTTAGCTTTTAGATTAGTTACATACCAAAGTCCAAAACCTATAAACAAAACAATAACAAGCACTGCTACAGCTTTTATTGTTCCACTTGCACCAAACATATTATAATCCGTTAGCAGACCTGCGACGAATAGCACGCAATGCGCCAGTAGTTGAATCACGAAGTACCACTACTGATTGAGTGTTACGAGTTGCATAGTCATATATTGATTTCTGGTTATCGTCAGCCAAGTCTAGATACTTAGACCAACGCTCGAATTTGTTTCTTCCTGTGTCAAACTTACGAAAGACTTCAGAAGGAACTTCAAACATTTTATACTTCTGCTCTTTCACTTTCTTCTTTTTCTTTCCGAACAAAGGAGAGTCTTTTATTGCTACGTCTCCAGATACAGTTAATTCATCCATTACTTTAAGTTCTCCTTAGTTACATATATTGTTGTTGAACTTTTACCAAGAGTTGCTTCATAAACTGTAACATTCATAACAGAACCAACTGGTTCAGCATTTGCAGCTATGGTAACTTTAGCACCCTGTGGAGCCTCTTCAAAAGTAGCAGGGATTAATACTGCATCCTTCAAGCGATGAACTCCAGGAGTTATATCACTTGATACACTTTCCTGTAGGTCGGGTTTATCTACCTCTAATTCGTCAAATAAAGAATCCATCATATCTTGTAGTTGTGCTTCATCCATTTCAGTTTCTTCTTTGATTAAGAATAATGCTGCAGCATATGAAGCAAATGCTGTTTTACCAAAAGGTAATTTTTCTAGTATGCGTTTAATATTAAACACCAAACGATGAAATGTAGTATATGCAGCTTTCTCTTCAGGAGTCTTTAACGTTTTGGCTTTGCGCAAGACCTTACCGTTCTCGTCGATAATTCCTAATGCATGCGCTTCCATATCTACCCACTTTTTAGTTAATGTGCGGATAAATTTAAACGTATAGAATAAATCTGCTGCTCTGGATACACTCATAGTTTTCTCAGTTTTTCTACTATTTCTTGGTCTAGCGGAATATCGACTTTGTCCTCAAGAGGGAGATAGTTTAGGTACACCAAGAAAGTCTTGAGTGTACTCCAATATTCTACTTCCATCTTATGAAACATCATCTGATTCGCTGGTTTAATACCAAACACATTATACAAAACAATAAGGTGATTCAATATCAACCTTTCTTGTAAATCACCATAGTTTAAGTATCTGTTAAACAATCTCTTCAGATACTTAAACCTTTTTAGGTCATCATAGAACTCTTCTGCGCTTTCGCATTGCGGGTTATCGTAATAGTGTGCCGCAAATATATCAAAGTTCTCTTCAGTTAAATCTTCAAATATTCTCATCAATTATACTCTTATTATGCTAAAAAATCAACAACTACAAGAGTATTTATCGGGGTTATATTATGCCTTTAAAGACGGTGCTACAGTTTTCTTAACCTTATGTGCGTCTTTAAAATCCTTTTCGCCTTTAGCACGTGGCTCTTCTACCTCATCAACCTTTTTTGGCTTTTCGTGAGTATAACCCATCTTTGACATTCTTTCATGATCCTCTGGCTTTTCTGCCTTGTAACCTTTACCAGTCTCAGGATCATACATCATGTGCGGTTTAAATTCACCCTCTTTTAGCGATGGTGCTACAGTTTTCTTAACCTTATGCTTGGCTTTAAATTCCTTCTCGCCTTTGGCTTCTGGCTCAGCAACTTCAACTTTAGTGTCTAGGTAATCAGCCATTCCATCTAATTTATCAACAGCGATAGCAACTTTATTTGTCCACCAAGTAGGTAAACTGCCGTCATCTGGTAACTTCGATAACTCTTGTTCCATCTTTTGAAGAGCAGATACAGCAACCTTTACTTTGTTCTTCATAGAAGCAACGTCATCATGACCATCTTCGTTTACTTGTTCCATCTTTTCTTCGAAGATCTTCATCGCTTGTTTCAAAGAGATAGTGTTAATGTCTCCAAATTGGTTCTTAGTTCTAATTGCTAATTTGCGACCATCTTTCGTCAACTCAATAGAATATACTTTACCGTCTTTACCTCTTACACCTTTAACCAATCCTTCGTTTAGATGCGCATAGTCTTCAACTCGATACTTCTTGCCTGAAACGATAAACTCGTCATCGCCTTTCAATTTAGCAGCAGCAAGTGCTTTGGTAAATGCATTACCCTCGTTCTTCATTAAGTCAGCTAGTTTAGCTAGAGTCTCACGATCTTTCTTAGAGATTTTCTTTAGCTTTTTATCATTAGCCATTTTTTCTAGTGAAGCAGCATATGCTTTAGTTGACTCGTCAAGGTCAGCTGATTCCATTCTGCCCTTAACTTTAAACATTTTGTAAGATCCATCTTTAACCGCTTTCATCGCTTTTTTATGATATTTTTTGGCAGATCGCTCGTCTTTGAATGTAGCGGGAGATTCTTCTGGCTTACCTTTTTTGTTATAGTATTGAACAGCATAATAATCTTCTTTCAATCTTACAACATACTTACCGCTAGGATCTTTGACGACCTTACTGCCTCTATGCTTTTTTGATAGTTGGGTCGCCTTTGATTTACTGAACATACCAGCATCATGATAGCCATCTTCAGATTCGCCTTTACCTTTTTGATCAAGGAACTTTTCTTCACAAACAGAATCTTTACCTTGCTCGATAACTTCGTTCTGAGATGCAGCTTCAACTTCGAGAGTTTCATCTTGACCAGTGATGACTCGATTTACTGCGTCTGTCAGATCAGTATCTTCTTTCTGCGTCTTTTCTGTCTTTTCTTTCTTTACTGCCTTGCTAATAGCTTGGCGACGTTTCTTAAGATATTTGTCTGCAGCATCAGTATCGCCATCGTTATCGACATCATCATCTTCTTTGCCGACTGGGTCAAGTTTTGCTTTTGCTTCTTGAACAACTTCTTCTTGTTCAGCAGCAGGTTCTGGGGTGGGGGTTTCTTCTACAACAACTTCTTCTTTCGGCTCATACATAGTCTTGTAAGCAGAAGCGATTGCTTTGGTTATATCTAGGTCAGTGGTCATTTTTATAGTCCTATGAAATTAAAATATGCTGCAACTAGTGCAGCACTTGAAGTTGTGAGAAGGATCCAAAAGACCCTTGCTATTACATTTACAGTCCTCTCATTGTCATCGACTTTCTTTTCTATTCGGTCGAGTTTCTCTGAGAATCTGTTCATTCGGTTATAGTGATTCTTATTGCTTTCTTCTATCGACAATATCTTCTCCTCTGTACGTGCCAGAGAGACCATAGCTTCAGATAGTTTATCTATCTTTTCTTCTATTCGGTCGAATCTTTTTTCTATATTATTATCTTGCTGTGCCATTAATCGTCTACCTTTGCGTTCGCTCTCCACTGGAAACAAGACCAATACCTTGCCTTCCATTTTGGACCTGGATTTTCACAGTTATGCCTTGCCCTAAATGAAGCACGACGTTTGGGGTCGTCTCGTTTGATTTCCATATTGGGATCACCAAACCTGACGATTACAACATTTCCTTTTTCGTTCTTTACATACACAGCAAACTTTTTAGATTCGTTTGGAGTACGGAATGGATTATTCAACTTAACTTTGCGACCTTGAAACTCAGCTTCTGTGATTTCAAGATCTTCGTATAAGTCGCACGCTTCGCATTTTGCGTCGATCCATTCTTTTAAAGTATCTACCATCTCTCTACCTTATTCGTCATCTATCATACGAAACAAAGTCTTAGTGTCAACTCCTGGAACTTGTTGAGCAACTTTGTTCACATACCACATAACGCTGTGTTTTAATTTACCGCCACCCTCTTTCTTCTTGCGGGCTATAATTTGTTTAGTAAGGTCAGCTGCATATTCATATCTGCGTCTGCCTGTAGTCTTAGACTTAATTAGTTTAATAATAGCAGGGGTTGACAGATCTCTAATACGAGTCTTAGCCTCATATAGACTAGAATCGTGTGCTGCCTCACTCTGTGTTAAAACTTGCATTTAAGTATCTCCGACTCTGACTTTTCTTTATTTAAAACTGCCGACCCATTTACCCAAGCTACAATTGATTGTCTTTGTCCGCTTGTTAAAGGTATTATCCTGTGATGTAAACATGACGGGAAAAGAAAGGCACTGCCTCTTCTTCTAAATTCGCTCAGGTCTACATCCCTATGCTTAAATTGTAACTCACCACCTTGATAATCCTCTGAATCTGATAACTGGATTATCATTGTAATCTTTCTATGTGTACGCTTGCCCCATAATACATCTTGATGCCAATCGTACTTACCCCCACTTTCATATCTAAGTAAATCTATTTGAGATACGCCAGCAGATATATCAAAATTAAAGTACTGGTTATTGTAATCTGCTACAGCATTTAATATTTTATCTTTAAGCCAATCAAACTTGGTTCTTTGTAAGTCTATACTGGCTTTATCTACTACTCTCTTATACTGATGGCTTTTGGAAACAGTTGTTCCTTCGAAGTAAATTACTCGCCAATTCAGTATTTCTTTTATCTCAGCATCACTTAAAAAATCATGTATTATCACAAAACAACCTAAAAATGTCTGTCAGCCCACCTTTGAGCATCTTTCTTAGCATCCCCGACATTCTTATAACCTGTCACAGGGTGCTTAATTTTATTCTTTGTCATATCAAACAATGTGGGTATTACCTTTTGACTTCCGTCTTTATTCTTTCTTAATGAGTCCATACCCGAAAGTTTTATTTCCCAGTTTCCGTCAGCAGAAACATGCTTGTAAACTTTCTTACTACCTTGACGACCATCGGGTTTCTTTATCCACTTGATAGTAGCTTCGTCAAATTGTTTGAATGACATCATTCTAATTTACCGCCAGCATCAAGGAATGCGGCAATCGCCATTTTCTTTTTCTTCTTGGCAGACTTACCTACAAACTGAGGAGCATTCGACTTCATAAAGTCATCAATCCATGCACCTAACCCATCTGAAACTTCAAGTTCTTCCTTGATACCTTTATGCTTTCTCCATAGATCAGCATCAGTAGTTTTCTGGGTTTTACCGCCAGTAACAAAAGAGTTAACACGTGCTAGACCCCATTGTTGAGGAGTAGTTCCAGGTCGGTGCCCAGTTCTCCAAGCAGCAACTCCACGGTCATACACTTTCTTTAGTATTCCATACGCTACGCCAGTCTTTTCGGACTTGTTCTTCAATGCCTTTTTAACATCTTCAACTAGAACACCCTCAAACGATGACTCGTAGTTCTCATATGATAGAACTGGGCTAGTAGTCCTGAAGTTCTTCTTGCGCATAATAGTTTTATTTACAACTTCGAACTCGTCTTTGTTCTTGTCGTAGTTTACTACGATTGGTAGATTAAGATCTGATTGTAAATCTTTTAACACAGCTTCTGTATCGCCATGTTGTTTAATCTGCTTACCTTTATTCTTCTTAATCTTCTTAAACAGCTTTTGTAATTCTTGAACCTTGATAGCAGGTTTATTTCTAGGATCGTTCATACGATCAGCAAAGTGTTTTGTAAACTCTATATCAATGTTTAGCTTTTTAAGCAAACGATCGCCAAACTTTTCTAGGTCGTTCAGTTGCTGTTGAGATACATCTTCACCAAACATTTGCTTATACTTCTTAGTGTACTGGCTTGGTTTGGTCTTAGCGTCTTTGTCTCCTGGAGCAGGTTTGTATGCTTTGGGATCATCATCGCTCATTTTAGCACCACGTTCGAAATGCGCATCACGTGATTTCTTATCTTTCTTTTTGATACCAGACATATACTTCTGTGGCTGTCCAGTTTCTTTATCTTTACGTTCCATCAACCTTACGTCTGATATCCACTCACGAGTACGTTCGCCATCGCAAGATTCAACCATAACGTAATTTGCGCCAAGCATAATCACTTGACCGATCTGTTCTTTATATTCTACTACATCACCCTCTTTGAATAGTTCGCCAGCGACATACGCTTCACGATCTTCAGAGACTGATTCTAACTTAATATGCTTGCGGAAGTCATGAGACTCTTTAAGACCCATACCTTTACGCACAGCATTAAATAAATCTTTGGCACCCTTAAATCCTCGGGGTAGACCTTTTACGAATAAATCGTAATCATTAGCATCTGCTGCAGCACGCATTTTAGATGCTGACATACCTGATACGTCATCCGCATCTGGGTCACGCTCGCCTGCAGATACAATGTTTATCTCGTCAAAGTTATAGAAACCATGACGACCTTTAACATTATTGTATCGGTTGATCAGATCTTGGAACTGCTTAACACGGTCTGAACCGACAACCATAGTAACTTTATTAAACCCATCATTGTATAGCTTTACGACAATATCAAATACTGTTCTAGCTTTTGTATCTAAAATGATACTCCTAGCGTGACGTGGGAACATCTTACGCATAAACTTGATTTTACTTTTATAATCAAGAGGATTCTTTTTAGCATCGTTAGAGTGAGAAGCATAAACAAAATACTTGTTTCTACCCGCAACTTTAGTAACGGCATCAAGAAGTTTCTCGTGCCCTGTAGTCGGTGGATTAAACCGACCAAAGGTAAACACTGCTTCTTTTACTTCTTCAGTAACGTATTGTCTAAAAGACTTCATATTATTATTTCTCACCTTTTTTGGTCATGCGTTCTTTTTCATCCGCTTTGACCTTTTTCAATAGTCTCTTAGCTAATTTCTTAACCAGACCTTGTTTCTTCTTAACTTTATCGTCCAGTTGTTGGCGTGCTGCAAAGCTCATCTTTTTGATGTCTTTACCCTGCGCAATTTTCTTTTTAACTATATCGATGGCTTGTTTCTGGGCTCGCTTTTCTAACTTATCTTTGCTTGCCTTTTTCTTGGAAGCGATCTCTTTGGCTCTTTTGATTTTGGCTTTGTTTTTACGCATAGCCTGAGCCAGTTTACGCCTTGCTTTCATGTCAAGTGCTTCTAATGCTTGTACTTCTTGCTCGCTTAGATCTTCACTTAACCTTTTGCGCTTCTGTCTCATGTATTCCAGCCACTCATCATCTCCCATTCGTGGATCACTAGCCACTACTAAATCTTTAAAGCTGTACATTATTGAGTTTCCCTTAGTGTATTACTATTTATATGTATAACTATTTCCAACCTTTGATATATGTGCTTCCGAAGTTAGCACGGCTGAATTGCATTCTATCAACCAGCTTGAGTGCGCTACCATCGTTATCAATCGCAACATAACCCTCTGGGGCAGTTACTACGAAGCCATCTTCAGTTCTTAATAATGTAGTAATATTGCTCGCCTGATCCATCTTCTTAATAACCATTTCTTTAGCATCGATCAGTGCGTTCATCAATTCGAATATTGTTTCTAGGTTCTTAGCATTCCCTTTCGAGAAGAACTTCAACAGAGCATCACGCTTATCTGTTTGAACCTTTTTACCTTTCGCTGTCTTTCTCTTACCAGCCTCTTTATCAAAGTGACCATTAATGTAAGTAATTAAATCACGGACATGCGACTTTGTATTTGTAACCTTTTGACCTGCTCTCACTTTAGTGTTAAAGTGTACTTTGGTCAACCTTAGTAACTCAGGATTCTCTGAGATAGCATTCATTGTTTTAGAATCTATCTTCTTGAATAACTTACCCGCATTGGACAAGAACTGAGTAACCTGCTTGTTTTCTTTATCGGTAAATGTTGCTTTACCAGATACATCGCTAAACTCTGGGTCGACAAACCAAACATTTCTTGATTTCTTAAGAGAATCTGAAATGCTTTTACCAAAGGATGCTTTCATCGTTTCAAACGAAGAACCCTTATAAACAGTATGCCATACAATACCCATCTTAGATGCCTTGATAGCTTTCGCCATACTGGACTTGGCTGGTACAGCATATACAATTGTATTCGGGTGGAATGTAATAACTTTCTCACCGTCATAAGTTTCGGTCTTCAGGTCGCTCTTACTGTATAAGAAGTCTCCCTGAATAACACCAGTAATACCTAACTCTGGTAAATACTTCAGAGCAAGTTTTAATTTGTCAGCTAGATCACCGCTAGTGTCGGCATCTACTTCCGCATTTGTTTTATAGATTTTTGGATTCTTGGCAAAGACACCCTTTTTAGCCACGAAAAATTGACCGTCTCTCGGATCTTGCCCAGCAAAGATAGCAGGAGCACCATCCCATTTAACAGTAGTAGAAACACCCCGACTAGAACTACCAGACAGCATGTCACGCATAGATCTAAGCAAGTTAATAGCTTGTCTCGCACCAGTTACACCTCCATTCAAAACAGCATCTTCAAGATGCTCCATATGTGTATTTTTTTGTTCGGTTAGAAACTGAGAGAAAGATAACATTACATCCATCCTTTAAAGTTTACAAATTGAGAAACCTTATCTAAGTCTCTGAAACCGAAGTTAGATTTAAACAACACTGTATTACCACTCTTAAATGTAACTGCAGTATTCACTTTGCTATCGTCTTTCTCAAACTCAATATCGAAGTCTTTCTTCATACTGTCTAAGATCTTATTGAACTCTTTACTCTGTCGACTAGAAAGAACTTTAACATCCTTACCAGCCTTTGCCTGTACCGAAAGATATAGAGTGTCCGCACCATCAAACCCTAGTAGCTTGATCATGTTTTCGTTTATTTGTTCTTTGTTGCGCTTATATTGATTCTCAAAAACATCAATCATAAGGTTACGGACTTCAATGTAAACTCCGTTATCGTCAACAAGTTTCTTTGCTGCAGCACGACCTATCGTTTTCTTTAGTTTTGCTGGAGATTCTGGTCCAGATTGAAGTTGCGCAATACGCATCATTTCTTTTTCTAAGCCATATCGCTTTACAAACTCGTCAACTTTAGATTGTACAGTCGCCTTAGTTTGGAAGCCACCGATATCTGGATCGATAAGATTGATCACCCAGCTAGTGAAAGTAGAATTAGAAACATTTATGTTCCAATCCTTATATGCTTTCAGAGATGCTTCTATGTGATCAATCACTTCGTTAGTCTTTTTCTTATATGCGATTAATTCAATATCGGCTTTGGTGATACCTTTACCAGACTCACCTGTAAGTCTAACTTCAAACTCTGTAAACTCTAAGTCTTCAACACTGGTCTGTATATCGTTCCATATACTAGCACCCATTGCTGCACCTGACTCTTCCATGCGTTGCGCTTCAGACTTTACTTTAGAAACATTGGTTCCGAAGTTTAAATCTTTGGCAAGTAGTTTATCTTTTTTGTATCTTTCTTTATGTGATTTGAGTTGTTGTACTGTCATACCACGCATACTGCCACCAGCATTAGCAATTAGCAATGCCAATTCATAAGCAGTACAAAACTCTGAATAGTAACCCATTCTGGATTTTAGATCTACCTTATCGGTCTTTGCTTCGTTTAATGGTTGACCGTCAGTAGCATAATTCAACTTTATTTTAGCAGTTTTACCGAAGCCAAGTCGACCGAACCCTCGTTTTATAGATTTAGAGATAGTTCTCGCAGCTTTTTTGATCTTTTTTGCTAGAGATCTTAAGGAATCCATGAGTCCTTCGTTTATCTCTTGATATTCTTTAAAACTTAGCATAGTTTGTAAAATCCTAAAGTAAATTATACATCTATTTATAATAAAACAAAGCCCCAATTAAGGGGCTTTGGGGGTTTGTGGCAAATTATTGAGTGAGAGAGAGAGATTTGCCACAAGAGAGAACAAAATAAATTTAATCAATGAATACGTGCTTGTAGCCTTTTTTCTCTACGGTTCTTACCTTAGACTTTGGTGCTTTGTAGCCAGCCAATTCTATTTCTCGGTTTAGTCGAGATACCATATCGAATACTTCAGCAACCTTTTCAATTTCGCTCTTTTTATAAGAGCCAACATAGCTTGGATCAGCTTTTTTCATATCATGATTTAATTTCATTTTACTATATCCTGTATCCTATTTA
>BCSF01000378.1_pt1 | contig 18404 bp, 28 predicted proteins | sample 1016431 | NCBI WGS metagenome assembly BCSF01 (sample SAMD00045685;SAMD00045686;SAMD00045687;SAMD00045688;SAMD00045689;SAMD00045690;SAMD00045691;SAMD00045692;SAMD00045684;SAMD00045690;SAMD00045691;SAMD00045692;SAMD00045684;SAMD00045685;SAMD00045686;SAMD00045687;SAMD00045688;SAMD00045689, study...
AGGTTGACGCAGGTGAGGATTCAGAGTACAATGACAACGAAGAATCTAAAGTTATTACTATTTGATTATGAAGTACAATGAAGAGGAGATCGTAAGAGAACTTCTTGAGTATATTCGAGGGACCTATAGTCAACATTATGCTGCCAATGATGATAACATTCAAACACTAGATTTCATTGAGGCATCTCATGGTGATGGGGAAGCATTTTCCCGAGATAATATTCTTAAGTACACTTCCCGTTATGATAAGAAGGGAACCCCGAAACGTGACATTATGAAGATTATGCATTATGCTGTTCTTCTAATGTTCTTTTACAGCAAAAACTCTCCAACTACTGAAGCGTACCCTCAATGACAGTTATTTCCAAATCCACCGTTGAAGTCCTTAAGAACTTTTGTTCGATCAATAAGTCGATCGTTATCAAACCTGGCAATAAAGTTTCTACTCTCAGCATTAACAAGAACATTCTCGCTATCGCTGACGTTGAAGAACAGTTTGATACGCAGATCTCTATTTACGATTTGGGTGTATTTCTTGGCGGGTTGTCTCTCTTTGATCAACCAAAGATTGATACCACTCAGACCAACTATGTCACTGTAAGTGATCAGCGTGGTAAGTCTAAGACTCGTTTTTTCTACGCTGATCCTGATATCATCACTCAACCTCCTGAGAAAGAAATCAGTCTCCCTTCTATTGACTGTGACTTTGCTCTGAATGCTGATGTTCTGGCACAACTCCAACGTGCAGCAGCAGTCTATCAACTGCCTGACCTCTGTCTTTTTGGTCATGAAGGTGCTGTTCAAATTATGGTAACTGATAAGAAGAACGATACTTCCAATAGTTACTCTGTTGAACTTCCTGACGCTGTTATCGGTGATGAAGAGTTCTGCTTCTGCTTCAAGGTTGAGAATCTGAAGTTGCTGCCAGGCAGTTATCACGTTATGATCAGCAAGCAAAACGTTGCCGAGTTCCGTGGCGACGGTATCAAATACTTCATTGCACTCGAACCTAACAACTGATGAATGATTTTTTATGGGTAGAGAAGTATCGTCCTCAGAAAGTTGAAGACTGTATACTTCCTGCTAATGTGAAACAAACCTTCCAGAGTTTTATTGAGCAGGGTGAGATTCCTAATCTTCTCCTCTCTGGAACTGCTGGTGTTGGCAAGACAACTATTGCCAAGGCACTCTGCCATGAACTTGGAGCAGACTACTATGTTATCAATGGGTCCGATGAGGGACGTTTCCTGGACACTGTACGCAATCAGGCAAAATCCTTTGCTTCTACTGTGTCTCTCACTGCTTCTGCTAAGCACAAAGTTCTTATCATTGATGAGGCGGACAACACGACCCCAGATGTCCAACTACTACTTCGTGCAAGTATCGAAGAGTTCCAGAAAAACTGTCGGTTCATCTTCACTTGTAATTTCAAAAACAAGATTATTGAACCGCTACATAGCAGAACAACAGTCGTAGAGTTTAATGTCCGAGGACAAACCAAACAAGAACTTGCTGGTGCGTTTTTTACAAGGTGTCAAGATATCCTCAGGCGCGAGGAGGTCACCTACGCTCCTAGAGTTGTTGCCGAAGTCGTCCAGAAATACTTCCCAGATTTCCGACGTACCCTCAACGAACTCCAACGATATGCCAGCACAGGGTCTATCGACACTGGCATTCTGGCGACGTTAGGTGATGCTAATGTAGACACTCTTGTATCAGCACTGAAGAATAAGAAGTTTAATGATGTGAAGAAGTGGGTGACACAGAACCTTGATTCTGACCCTTCATCTATCATGCGTAAACTCTATGACAGTCTGTCTGGTATAATGGATGGTCCTAGTGTCGCTGCTGCTGTTCTGATTATTGCTGAGTATCAATACAAGTCTGCGTTTGCTGTAGACCAAGAGATCAATCTGCTCGCCTGTCTAACACAACTAATGCTGGAGTGTAACTTCAAATGAAAGACGTAAAACTGATTCGACTCATCACTGGCGAAGAGATTGTTGCAGAAGTTCTTGATTGGAATAACGGTGTTCTGACTGTTCAGAATGCTCTGGTAGTCATTCCTCAGCAGGGACAAATAGGTTTTGCTCCATGGGCAACTGTAATCGATCCCGAGCAACCTGAGATTGGACTGGATATGAAACATGTTATCTATTCTGTTGCAGTGGCACCTGCAGTTGTTGAGCAGTATGCTAAAATCTTTGGTAGCAACATTGTCCTCCCTGAGAAGCAACTGATTCTATGACCTCTTTGAAAACTCCTCTGCGATATCCTGGTGGAAAGTCTCGTGCTGTCAAAAAGATGGCAGAGTTTTTTCCACTTTTTTCTGACTATAAAGAGTTTCGTGAACCATTTGTAGGTGGTGGTTCTGTAGCATTGTATATCTCTCAGATGTATCCCCACCTAACTATTTGGGTCAATGATCTTTATGAACCGCTATACACTTTCTGGAAGCAACTTCAACTGAATGGTCATGAAATTAAGAACGAACTCGTCCAACTTAAACAAAGGCACCCTGACCCCAGTTCGGCAAAATATCTTTTCCTCGAAGCTAAAGAATACTTGGGACGAGATCCGAGAGTCACTACTCCTAAGGACCGTGCTGTCAGTTTCTATATTGTTAACAAGTGCTCTTTTTCTGGTCTCTCTGAGTCCTCCTCGTTCAGCAAGCAGGCGTCAGATTCAAACTTTAGTATGCGAGGAATTGATAAACTCCCCTACTATTCCCAACTCATCAGAAACTGGCAGATTACTAACCTGTCGTATGAGCAACTTCTAACTGATGAAAGAGATATCTTTGTATATCTAGATCCTCCCTATGAGATCAAGTCAAATCTCTATGGAAAGAAGGGTGGAATGCACAAAGGATTCGACCATGATAAGTTCTTCTTTGATTGTGATAAGTTTGAATGTGACCAGATGGTCTCCTATAACTCTTCCAATCTCATTAAGTCAAGGTTTATTGACTGGAAACCTTATGAGTATGATCATACCTACACCATGCGAAGTGTCGGTGAATACATGCAAGAACAGCAACAGCGTAAAGAACTCCTGCTCCTGAACTATGTCATATGATGAAAGGTATCCTCTCAAGGATTATCTGAACACGATTAATCTGTCAAAGAAGAATCTCATGGAGGGTGAAGACCCTCTTTGGGAGAAGAACTATCCCCCTTACATTATCAATAAGTGCATGTCGCATCACATGGATACTGTGATGTTTGCAAATGAAATGAATCAGTATCCAAATCTGGATAAGAAACTGCAATATGATTTCTTTATAAATACCGTCAGGTCCCGTAAGAGATTTTCTCCATGGGGTAAAAAAGAAAAGGTGAAGGATATTGAACTTGTAAAAGAGTTCTATGGTTATTCAACCGAGAAAGCGATGCAAGCACTCAGGATTCTTACCGACAACCAACTTGAAATTATTAAAGATAAACTGAATAAAGGGGGTAAGAAACGATGAGTGAACTTAGGGAAGTTCAATGGACTAAAAATGATATGGTGGAGGTGAACCTCAAGGAACCTGATGATTTCCTTAAAGTTCGTGAGACTCTTACTCGTATTGGAGTTGCTTCTAGGAAAGAAAAGAAGTTGTTCCAATCATGCCACATCTTGCACAAGAAAGGTCAGTATTATATTGTACACTTCAAAGAACTGTTTGCACTCGATGGTAAGAAGGCAAACCTGTCTGAGAATGATGTACAGAGACGTAACCGTATCATCAAACTACTGTCTGACTGGGGACTGGTAGAGATTGTCAAAGAAGATGCGGTCAAAGATGCTGCACCTCTGAGTCAAATTAAAGTGATTGCTTACAAGGAAAAGGGTGAATGGACCTTGGAAAGCAAATATAACATTGGAAAGAAACGTCAACCTAATGAGTCGCAATGAGTTCCAAATCAAACCGCACTGGATTAATCAACCAGGGTGGTTGCATGTAGTTCTTCCCGAGTCTGTTAAGGAAGAACTCATAGAATCAATGAAGACCCCTGGAGAAGATGCTAGAAGCACTCTCAGGGGTCATCTTGCTAGGGAGTACCATCTACCTATCACGCCCGAGGTATCAGCGTTTACTCGATATCTAGCATATCAGTACATCAATGAGTTTGGTATGCAAGCAGAGATGGGTGTGTCTGAACGGAAGACGGAGTTTGACTTTGAGTTACAACAACTCTGGATCAACTATCAGAACAAACATGATTTCAATCCTCAACATATTCACTCTGGAGCATTCTCCTTTGTTATCTGGGTGAAGATACCATTTGATTACAAAGAAGAACAGAAGGTATATCCAAGTGTGAATGGATGTGAGACTGCTGCATTCTATTTTGCATATATTAGTCCTCTAGGTGGACAAGATGCTCATTACATTAACTTAGATTCTGATTGGGAATGGAGTATGGTATTCTTCCCTGCTCGGATGTATCATGGAGTTAATCCGTTCTATACTTCAGATGAGCAACGCATATCAATCTCGGGAAATGTGTATGCTAAATAGAGCTGCCTTGAGTCTCTATTATGTCGGATACAAAACCCGCTATAGATAAGGCAGACGATGATGATAAAAGTGAAGTTCTTGGTAATCTTGTAAAAGTTGTTGTTCTTATTTGGTCTGCTTCTCTCCTTACATTTTCTTACGTTAGACTTCCAAACGGTCAAAAGATTTTAGATTTTGATCCTACTTTTATCGCATCTGTCTTTTCTGGATCGTTAGCTGCGTTCGGACTGTCCCCTGCTAAAGCAGGTGGTGGTAACGGTAAAGCAGCACAAGCGAAGAAGGAAGAACCTCCTGTTGTTTCCGCCGTTGAGCCAAAGAAAGATGCAAAAACTGATTAACGTTGTAGCACTGCTGTCTGGTCTGACCTCTCTTGGTCTTATCGGTGGTAGTGCTTATTTGCTTTTGAATAAGGATGCCCTTATCGATCAAGCAAAGAGTGCTGCTACCAAAGCAGCAACAGAGGCAGTCGCTGGTGCCCTCCCAGGGATGCTAGACGCTGCTATGCCCAAGATGCCTGAGGTTACTGGAGGTGCTCTCCCTGCTGCTCCTGTGCCCTCTACAACTGGTCCTGCTATCCCCTTCTAACCATGAAACTATTCAACGGTAATAAAGAGCAACCAGGCGATTATTTTCCAGAACCGACTCCGAAGAAGTCATCTCCTTTGAAGACGGTTGCTATCGCAGCAGGTACTCTTTTTGCCGTTTCTCATATTGGTTTACTTGGTTATCTTGTAAAGGATACCCCTAGAACACCAGACTTTCCTGTTATTCAGTTCCCTAGAGGCGACTATTCTTCTTATGAAGTGGAAGCAACTAGGGATGGATATAAGATTAGATATAGAGCAAACGATCCTACTGTGATGCAGTCCGAAAGGTCTCTTCAGTTGGATCAAAACAAGAAAGGATTTTTCGGTGGTGGTACAACTCGCAGAAGAGAGTATCGCATCGATGAATACACCATGGACGGCACACGCAACATGGGAGGCGCTGCAGTAGACAGCGAGGGAAAGTCCCTTGCAAAAAGCGAAGAGTGTATCAGGGCGGACGCTGGAGCACGATCTCAAGGTGCGATGGCAGGTAGTGCTATTGCCGCTGGCGTAGCAGTTCCAGCAGTCTCTAGCATTCCTTACGTTGGATGGTTAGCAGGCGGTTGGGCACTGTTATTGGGTCAACGTGTTGGTTCTCAACTTGGTTCTGAAGTGGGTGAAGTATTTAATGATTGCTAATGGACATTCCTGAAATTCGTATTGAAACTAATGAGATTGGTATTAGAGATATTCCGACTTGGTTGAAAGAACCTCCCGAGGCTATTCCTCCTTATGTTCCTGTAACAGAAACTATTGGCGTACCTATTATCAATATTCCTGGTTGTGTTGAGGCACATGAGTCAAATAACAAATCAAACAAAATCGGCATAGATGATGAGAATGGTCTAGTCACTTATTGTGATGGTCAGACACCATCATTCAATCCTCTTGACTATGACACAAACAAGATGGACTTTGAGTACGAAACTCCAGTCCCTCCTGTAAAACCTCCTCCAGATGCACCAGAAGTTCCAAAACCAAACATTCCTACAGACCGAGCTCTTACTGTCAACTGTCCTACAGAAGCACAGAAACTAAAGGAACCTGTAGGAACGTTCGTAGAGAACGGTACAAAAAAGATTACTTCTTATAAATTGGTTGGGAAAGAGTGTATCCCAGTAAAAGAAGATGTCAAGATTCCTGATCAGATTGTTCAAGCAATCCCCTCAGCAGGAAGTATTACAACTACAGCATCGATTGCTGTTGTTGCTACAACATCCGCGCTTTTAGCAAAACCGCTGGCAGACTTACTGTTGAAAGTAGTCAAACCAACGGTTAAGAAAGTTATTAAAAAGATTGCTGCTATCAGGGGGAAGGTCTTAAAGGTTGAGTCCTTAGAGGAGCGCCGAGGTCAGCAGCGGATTCGGAATAAGGCGATTCGCGTTTTGAAGGGGAGGGGATAGAATGAATATGAGGTGCGATTGCATTCTTATTCATTACCAATACATCCTGACAAATAGCAGCATACTTTGTGCCAGGTCTAAACATAATCCCAGCTTTCATTAACTCACCACAATTTTTTAGTCTCGCAATCTCAAAATCAAGTCTTTTATTAGCAGTTGCTTGAACCATCAGATCAATATTTGCTTGTGCTGCTTCTTTACATTGGTCTTGCAACTTCTTATCTAACGGACTAGACCAGGTAGCAGAGAAACCGATACCTAGATTGTAGTTATCTTTCTGTCCAGTTCTCGTAGGAACGTGGTAGAGAATGCTACCAGGATTATCTAATGATCCATCCTCATCTAAGTCACGCATGTCATACACAGGATCCATATAGTATGGTTCGTATGGTTTTTGTGCAGATGCACTACCAGTTACATACGGAGTAAAGTTAACAGTGGGACCCTGACACTGAATACCGTTCCCGTAAGTGTTGGTGATATAAGGACCTTGTAAAACCTGAATAGCTTGGTTCGTCACTGAGCCTGAACTATTCGCGATTGGAGATGCAGTAGCAGACACACCACCAACTGTCTCGGCATTTACAGGTGCCGCTACTAATAATGCTATTACTGCTGGAATATACTTGTAGTGTCTGTTACGCTTGTTACCTCGGTTACCCTCTGGATAATCGTTTGTTGACTTAAACCAGGACCTTGATACGTTTCTGTGAACTGAAACGCTGCTCCTGGTGTTGTTTGTGTGAAGTTTGGTTTGCTTGTTATTCCTGTCCATGATGAGGTCACACCGTCGATAGTTACATTATTTGATCCTGTACCAGGTGTTAAAGAACCTGATGCTGTTATTCCACTCCCAGTCACTGAATATGAATATCCAGTGTTATAATCCATACTATTAATAGTCTCTGTCACTTTGCTCGTTGTCTCTGTGTGGCTCGTCATCGAGCCCTGTGTGAAGTTTGGGACAACGGGGACTGCCTGGGCGGTGGCACCTGTAGTCAGGATTCCCGCCACACTCGTCGCAATAGACCAGATTATCTTTCCAGAACGGGTCATTGCGAATGTCCTCAGTCAATTACAGTGATTTCGGAGACGTATTGTCCTGTTGCACTACTACCAGCACCACCAGCGGTTACGGTAAGAACACCTGCACTAGTTACAGTACCAGCTAGAGTACCAGCAGTTCCAGCAGTGTAAGAAGTCACGTTGGAGAAGTTAGGCACGGCACCTACGGTAGGAGCAGAAGCGGGGACTGCATCAGCTTCAGTGTAAGATTGACTAAAGGAGAATGCAGAACCAGCAGTATTCTGTGTTGCAGAAATAGTACCAGGACTATATACACCTGAAGTAATAGTACCAGCAGATACTGTACCAGCGGTTGATCCGTCCGTAGTATCAATATTTGTACCTGAGATACTGAAGCTCGAACCGATCCTTGTGGCGGTTGAACGAGCAGCATCAACAGTTAGTTGTACACTTGCAGAGTGTTTTGTTACGAGTCCGCCTGCATTTGCTGCACTAGCGGTCAATAAAAGCATTACGACAGGAATGAACTTTTTCATCTTGCCATTAATAAGGGTCTGTATTTATATGTAGGTCTGGAAAACCTTACATATATGTTCGGTATGTTGCACAATATCTTTCTGGGTATTACTATTAAATAATACTGAATGCCTTCGGGGTTCACACAATCAAACTCGCTTATAAAGGAGCATAACAAATGACTGGACTGCGTAAGTTCGGCACCAAAGATTTGGGTGCCATCGTAGATGCTGCAGAAAAATACAGCGTCGGACTAGATGACATTTTTTACAGACTGCATTCCTATGGAATGGGATCAGTCAACGAAGCGTATCCCCCTTACAATCTCGTGAAAGAATCTGAGATTAAGTGGAGGATCGAAATGGCACTTGCTGGTTGGGGCAAGGATGAAATCGAAGTAAGCACAGAATCGAACGTCCTCCTAGTCAGGTCTAAGACGGCGAAGTCGAAGGGAGAAGAAGAGTACATGCATCGTGGCGTTGCAACTCGGACTTTCGCCAGAGGTTTTAATCTGTCTGACGATGTTGAAATCGGAACAGTGACTTTCAAAAATGGAATGCTTGTGGTAGAATTACGGAAGATTATTCCTGACCATCAGAAACTCAAAGTCTATGATATTGAAGATAATGAAAGTGCTGGGTCATCCAGTGACTCTGTTTAATGGTCTGCTAGTTGGATTTCTTATCATTGTAGGATTGGCACATAATCATGCTCACTACACTATGGAACTTGATGCTGATTCTTATGTCAGAGGATGGTGTAAGAAAAACCAAGACATTTGTCGAAGATATTCTACACCCGATGATTATTGATATATAGTATACAACCGAAGAGACCCTCAGGGGTCTCTTTTTGTTTGAGGTATACCTATGAATGTGTATGTAAATCTAAAACCGAATAACTATGATGGTGAGTCCGACCTCTTGACAGTAGAGGTTCCTGCGTCTTATACTGAAGAACTTCTGCGACATGTTCGACCTATTGCAGAAAACAAACAAACAAATGAAGATAGAATCCTTAAGGATATTATTAAAGAAGCAGTTCTAGAAATTGAAAGGAGGAGTTATGAGCGTAAGAATCGTAAGAACAAGAAGTAACGAAGACATCATCTGTGACCTGTATGAGGTTACTACTAAGGAAGAACCTGAGAAAGCGGTAGGATTTCAAATGAAGAATCCTTATTCCGTTTGGATTTCTGCTCCTAAAGATGATGCTGTCATTGATACTAGTGGCGAAGGTGTCACGACTAAAATCAGTGAACCTGCAATTCATTTTGAACCTTGGGCACCATTGTCCAAGAACAAGGATATCATGTTGAAACTCGATGAAGTTGTAACTGCATATGAGACACATGATGAGATTCTCGAAAAGTACAATCAACTCGTGGAGGTAGAAAATGGAGGAAGCAGTGATCAAACTGGTGCTCCTGAAGGAGAGACCTGAATACCTTATTGGTATGGTAACAGAACTAGATGAAGAACCCAGTCTCTTGATTGAGACTTGTTATGAGATTGTTGATGGGGAACTGATGCCCTTCCCGAAGTACAGTGCTCAACGTGACATTTTCTTGACTTCTGAGACGATCCTGACTATACTGGATCCGAGCCCTGAAGTCTTAGAGAAGTACAAACAAGAATGAGTTCTTTCTATACCAACATTCAACTTGCTGGTGACACGATTCTTTACCGAGGATATGAAGACGGGAAACCTGTTTCATACCGTGCAAACTTTGCTCCGACTCTGTACGTTCTCTCTCGTAAACAAGAGGATTTCAGAACGTTGGATGGCAAATACGTCTCACCTATCAAGTTTCAAACTGCTCGTGAAGCACGAGACTTTATCAAGCAGTATGATGGTGTAGAAGGATTTGAGGTACACGGATACGAGAGATTCGTGTATCAATACATTCGCCAGGAGTTTCCTGGTGAAGTAGATTATAATATCAACCAGATGAAAATCTACGCAATGGACATTGAGGTTCAATGTGAGAATGGATTCCCTAATGTAGAAGAGGCAGCAGAAGAGATGCTGTCTATCACCATCAAGGATATGGTGACTAAACAATATTACTGTTGGGCAACTCGTGAGTTTGAAGCACCGAAGGGTGTAGAGACTCATATCTTCTGGACTGAACATGAAATGCTAAACCATTTCCTTGAGTGGTGGGTGCAAAATACTCCAGACATCCTGACGGGATGGAATGTCAATCTGTATGACGTTCCATATATTGCTCGTCGGGTTTGTCGTGTGCTTGGAGAGAAGTGGATGAAGAGTCTCTCTCCTTGGAACCGTGCTAATGAGAGGGAAGTGTATGTACAAGGACGTAAAAATTATGCTTACGATATCTCTGGTGTCAATATTCTTGACTATCTCGATCTTTATCGTAAGTTTACATATTCAAACCAAGAGTCTTATCGTCTCGACCATATTGCCTTCGTTGAACTCGGACAACGAAAAGTAGACCATAGCGAGTATGAAAACTTCAAAGACTTCTACACTTCAGACTGGCAGAAGTTCATGGAATACAACATCCAAGACGTTGAACTGATCGACAGACTGGAAGACAAAATGAAGTTGCTTGAACTTGCCATCACGATGAGTTACGATGCCAAGGTGAACTTTGAAGATGTGTATAGTCAGGTCCGTATGTGGGACACCATGATTTACAACTATCTCACGGATCGCAACGTTGTTGTTCCTCCTAAGAAAGGTGCTAAGAAAGATGAAAAATATGCAGGAGCATATGTCAAGGAACCGATTCCTGGAAAGTATGACTGGGTTGTTAGCTTTGACCTTAATAGTCTCTATCCTCACCTCATTATGCAGTACAATATCTCGCCAGAGACACTCATCGATGCCCGACACCCAACGGCTACGGTTGATAGAATTCTTGAGGAGTCGTTAAACGTTGATGGTGAATATTGTGTATGTGCAAACGGTGCTCAGTACCGAAAAGATATTCACGGGTTCCTACCCGAAATGATGCAAAAGATCTATGATGAACGAACCATTTATAAGAAAAGGATGCTTGCCGCTAAGCAGTCCTTGGAACATGCCAAGACACCTGCAGAGACCTCATCACTTCAAAAAGATATCTCAAAGTTCAACAACATCCAGATGGCAAGAAAGATCCAACTCAACTCTGCCTATGGTGCAATCGGTAATCAATACTTCCGATACTACAATCTGGCAAATGCTGAGGCAATCACTCTCTCGGGTCAAGTCTCGATTCGTTGGATCGAAGGAAAAGTAAATAGTTACCTTAACAAACTACTCAAAACGGAGGACCATGATTATGTTATTGCCAGTGATACTGACAGCATCTATATCTGTCTTGATTTACTTGTCCGCTCTGTATTTAATGCACAGGATGTTCCTGCAGAGAGGATCGTTAACTTCCTCGATGCTGCCTGTAAGGATCGAATCGAACCATTCATTGACAGATCGTACAAAGAACTAGCAGATTACGTTGGTGCTTATGAACAGAAGATGTTCATGAAGCGAGAGAACATTGCTAACAAGGGCATCTGGACTGCTAAGAAGCGATACATCCTCAACGTCTGGGACAGCGAGGGTGTTCGTTATGAGAAACCTAAACTGAAGATCATGGGTCTGGAGGCAGTGAAGTCTTCTACCCCTGCTGCTTGTCGCACTGCTATTAAGGAGTGTATGACGGTTATCATGAATAAAGAAGAGGAAGACGCACAAGCATTCATTGCTAAGTTTAAGGATGAGTTTTCTTCGTTGCCAGTCGAAGATATTTCATTCCCCAGAGGGTGTAATGGGATAAATAAGTGGTCCAATCCAGCAACGATTTATAGCAAAGGTACGCCTATTCATGTGCGTGGCGCTCTGCTGTACAACTTCTACAATAAGAAGAATAAACTTACACACAAGTATCCTCTAATACAGGATGGAGAGAAGATTAAGTTTGTCTATCTGAAGACCCCAAACAAAATCAACGAGAATGTCATCAGTTATCTGAATACATTCCCGAAGGAGTTTGGTCTTGACAAACAGGTAGACTATGACTTACAATTCTCAAAGAGTTTCCTCGACCCTATCAAAGTTATTATGGACACGATTGGATGGCAAGCAGAAAAAGTAGCATCACTGGAGTTCCTATTCGGATGAAAAAAAAGTTTATAGTTTCCTATCAGAGTGCTTTTGGATTCTCTCCTCGCGAAGAGAAATCATTCAATGATCTGACGGAAGCACAATGGTTTGAGCGTGCCATGAAACGTTCTAACTATATCACAACATTATTGGAGATTAAAGAGTGAATTTTTTAAAAGATGTAGCAAAGGAGATCGGTAATGAATATGCAGGACTTGTTAGTGACGGTGTTGCAGCAGGTGATACCAGTGGTTTCATTGATACTGGCAGTTACATCTTTAATGCTTTGGTATCTGGCTCAATCTTCGGAGGTGTCCCTGGAAACAAGATTACCGCTATTGCAGGAGAGTCGTCTACTGGCAAAACTTTCTTCTGTCTTGGTATTGTTCAGCATTTCCTCGATAGCAATCCCGACTCTGGGGTAATCTATTTCGAGTCTGAGTCTGCTATCTCTAGGCAGATGATTGAGGATCGTGGTATTGCATCTGATCGTATGATGATCGTGCCTGTTGCCACCATCGAACAGTTCCGAACTCAGTCCTGTCGTATCCTGGACAAGTACATGGAGCAACCTGTGGAGGATCGTAAACCTCTGATGTTTGTTCTAGACTCTCTGGGTATGCTCTCTACAGAGAAGGAGATTGCAGACGTTGCTGCTGATAAGCAGGTTCGTGACATGACCAAAAGTCAGTTGATCAAGGGTGCATTCCGTGTACTCACCTTGAAACTGGGTAAGGCAAATGTGCCTATGCTGGTCACCAACCATACTTATGATGTCATCGGTGCTTATATGCCGACGAAAGAAATGGGTGGCGGTTCTGGTCTCAAGTATGCATCTTCTACTATCATCTATCTGTCTAAGAAGAAGGAGAAAGATGGCACCGAAGTTGTTGGTAACATTATTAAGTGTAAGGCACAGAAGTCTCGTCTGACTAAAGAGAACTCTCAAGTCGAAACTCGCCTCTACTATGACCGTGGTCTTGATCGTTACTATGGACTGCCTCAACTTGCTCTGAAGTATGACATCTGGAAGAAATCTGGTAGTTATATTCAACTTGAGGATGGTAAGAAGGTTTATGAAAAGACTATTCTTTCGGAACCTGAAAAGTATTTCACCGAAGAGGTGATGGCACAACTTGAAGAGGCAGCAGCACAGGAGTTCCGTTATGGTGGGTGAGAATCTTCTGGACTATGTTAGAACGTACAATGGATTGGTTGATAAGTCTTTTTGTGAAACTGTCATTGAGACGTTTCATGAATCCGACAGCGAGTATATTGATAGAGAGCAGCGACCTTCCTTCACGGAACTGAATATCTCTCAAAGATTCCTGGCAAAGGATATTCAGTGGGTTAAGATTCAGAATACTCTTACCGATGTATTCGTTGATGCTGTAGAGAAGTACATGGATGACCTGGATCTTGGTCCAGACTTCCCTTCTAAGTATGCATTTGAAGAGCATCGCCTCAAGATGTACAAAAACAATAGTCATGATCAGTTCAAATCTCATGTCGATGTTGGCGACTATCGTTCAGCACGACGTTTTTTAGTTTGCTTTCTGTATCTGAATACTGTCAGTGAGGGAGGCGAGACAAACTTTCCTAAATTAAACTACTCAGTTGCCCCTGAGTGTGGTAAAATACTGGTGTTCCCTGCTACCTGGCAGTGGAGACATGCGGGTCTTCCCCCTGTCTCTGAGAACAAGTATATCGTCGGCACTTATCTTCACTACGTATGAATCTCGAAGTAACCATTCTTAGTAACCTCATTTTTAATCAGAGGTATACTCGCAAGGTGCTTCCTTTCATTCGTCAAGAGTATTTTACTGCACGTGAATATAAAATCATTTTCCTTGAGATTCATGAGTATGTGAGTCAGTATGAAGCACTACCATCTCTCAATGCAATTGGTATAGAATGTCAGGAGCGAACGGACCTCACAGAGGACCAGTATAAACAAGTAGTTGAGGTACTAAATGTCCTTTCCAATGATCCCGCAGACTTTGACTGGCTCGTTAATACTACGGAAAAGTGGTGTCAAGAGCGTGCGATCTACCTATCTCTTATGGAGAGTGTCAAGATTGCTGATGGACAGGATTCCAAGCGTGATAAAGGTGCCATTCCACAGATTCTTTCTGAGGCACTCGGAGTATCATTCGACCAACACGTAGGACACGATTATGTCTCAGACGCAGAAGCACGATACGATTTCTACCACCGCAAAGAAGATAAGATACCGTTTGACTTGTCTCTCTTCAATAAGATTACGAAGGGTGGTCTTCCGAACAAAACTCTTAACATCGCACTCGCTGGTACTGGTGTGGGCAAATCTTTGTTTATGTGCCACTGTGCTTCCTCGGCGTTGCTTCAGGGGAAAAACGTCCTTTACATCACGATGGAGATGGCGGAGGAAAAAATCGCTGAACGTATTGACGCAAATCTTCTCAATATACCTATCCAACAACTTTCGGATCTTCCGAAGGTAATGTTCGATAAGAAGATTGCAAACCTTTCTAAAAAGACTCAGGGTAAACTAATTATTAAAGAGTACCCAACTGCTTCTGCACATGTCGGACACTTTAAGTCTCTTATTTCTGATCTTGCTCTTAAGCGGTCTATTAGACCCGATATTATCTTTGTGGATTATCTCAATATCTGTGCTTCCGAAAGATATAAAGGGAGCATTGTCAACTCTTACACCTATGTCAAAGCAATCGCTGAGGAGCTTCGTGGTCTCGCGTGTGAATGCAACGTACCTATTATCAGTGCTACGCAGACCACTCGTTCAGGTTATGGTAGCACTGATGTTGACCTTACTGACACTTCTGAGTCCTTTGGTCTCCCTGCTACTGCTGATCTTATGTTTGCCCTTATTAGCACGGAGGAGCTTGAGGGTATGAATCAGATCATGGTCAAGCAACTGAAGAATAGTTACAACGATCCTACTAGCAACAAAAGATTCTGTGTGGGTATTGACAGAGCAAAGATGAAGCTGTATGATGTAGAGCAGTCGGCACAAAAAGATTTGGTTGACTCTGGACAAGACCATGGGTCTGCTGATCAGCAGATCGACCTAGTAAAGAAATTCACAACTAACAAAACATTCGCGTCACTTAAGTATGATTGACTTCCTAAAGTATGCTAAATTCGTCAATGCCGTCACGTCGGAAGAAAGCAAGAACTATCCTAGTTTTGCCGCCCGTGTCCAAGACCTCGCGGAAGATGGTGTTTACACCGAGCGACTGCTTACTGCTGCTGTAGGTCTCTGTGCAGAGTCTGGTGAGTTTACCGAGATTGTAAAGAAGATCGTTTTCCAAGGTAAACCTGCTAGTGCAGATAATTATTATCACATGAAGCGTGAGTTGGGTGATATCATGTGGTATTTCATGCAAGCATGTATGGCACTGGATGTTTCTCCAGAAGAGATTATTGAAATGAATGTAGAGAAACTGAGTGCTCGTTATCCTGAAGGTGCTTTTGATGTCCACTTCTCTGAAAATCGTAAGGAGGGAGACCTTTGAATATCATTCCAGACTTCATTGATGCCTTTGAAAAACTAGGATGGGATCCTGAAGATGACATCCAGATTGAGATTGGTGGCACTCAGGTGTCTGGCATCCATCAACCTGAAGGTTATAATGAGAAGTGGTCATCCCCATATGGACACCGCAAATACAACAAAGACGCATTCATTGTAATCAAAAACCGCTCACGTACACCTTTCGCCCCATCAGTAAATGACGACCCCGAACGACTCGCACATCATTCCAAGGTGGAAGCAAGCAAGCAACAAAGCGATAGCGGAGAACCTGCTAACGAGCATAGCGGAGCTTCTTGACGGAAGATGGTATAGAACTGAGACCCTCGACCATAAAGGCAAAAGGACTCGACGATACATAATCGAGTCGGATATTATTGAAGAAGATGTTTCAACTGAATCAAAATCCGAAGGTGAGACTGGAGAAAGTCCTTGAGGACAATCTCTATATCATCGATGATTTTTATCAAAACCCAGAAGAAATTGTTGACTGCCTCTTGGAAGTAAGTGGCAGTCTTTCTTTATGGAAAGAGAATCAAAAACCTCACTACAATGGAATCTACTTTGAAGACAAGCGACATAGTTATCATGATCCTGATTTGATACCTGCTTACGAATTACTCTCTCGTCTGTGTGGACAGGAGAATCTAGATGGTCCCGATGCTGTGATGACTAATCTAACTAGATTCAAGAATTCAAACTTCAACGACTATAAGAGATGTTATTGGTGGCCACATATTGATCAAGGATACAATGGTATTGTTTATCTGAATCATGATGATGAGTCTGGCACCAACATGTATCGACCTTTATACTCTCACGAGCCCCCAGATATTCCAGAGCACTATCAACCCTGGAGAAGTAAGCATTACTATGAGGTTGTTTACGAGATCAAACCAAAGTTTAACAGGATGGTTTTATTCAATGGATACATTCCGCATGGAATGAATATCTGTAACGATAGATATTTCTCTGAAGACTATAGATTAAATCAAGTATTCTTTTTCAAAGGATAAATAGTCAAAAAGGGTATGGCACGCAATACTGACTTAGCAGATGTTAATGAAATTTATTGTGCTTACTATCTAAATGGTGAGAAATTTCCCGACTCTGCATCTGAATCTCAATATAACAAGAAGTTGGCTATGCTTACTGGGGAGCAAGGAGCACAGCAGATTGGTCGTGCTATCGTCATGGGAGATGAGTTCTTGAAGTGGGCAAAGGCAGAAGGATATACGGGAGTTAAGAATGTATATTGGACTGCAAGACCTGGATTTTCTTTCAAGGCAGTGACTGGCACAGATGTTGATCAGAAGAAGAATCCTACCGACGTTTTAATTGAATTCAACCGAGGTGGATTTTTAGGATTATCTGCTAAGTCAACATCAGGTAAAGGTGATATTGGTTTTAAGAATCCTGGCGTTGGCACAGTAGAGAAGGACTTAGGAATCAAACTTAGTCCCATCAATAAGACAAAAGAAAAATTTATTGTAGAGAGTTTTAAGTTACCAACATCGGCATCTAGTAGAAAGTCTGCAATCAGAAGAAATAAAGCAGTGCAAACACAGACTGATAAGATGGGATCTGAAGTCTTGAAAGAGTGTAGAGATGTCATGCTCAAGAAACTCAATACACTGCAGTTGGCAAAAAGAAGAGAGTATATTACTAAGAGTTGGATTGATGCTAGTCAGGATCTATTCCCACCTTATGTAAAGGTTACTGGTAAAGGTAGAAAAGCACCCTATACTGCTGATGTAGAAGATCCCCTAAACAATCCAAAACTAAAAGCAATTCTTTCTGAGAAGATCTCTTTTGAAGCAGTCGGCAATGACTCTATCGGTGTCAAGGCAGGATCAAAAAAAATTCTCAAGATGAGATTCAAGTATGAATCTGAGAAACTTGCTAGCAGTCTTAAGATGTCTGGGGACCCCTGGTAAACTGTCCAACCTTATGTGCGACTCGACTTTGACATGCTATAATAGTGGTATAGACACGAGGGACATGCCCAACAAACACCTTGAGCATCTGGAAGATTCTATCTTCGATGGTCGTCGTGCAGCACTCAGTGCTCTGAAGCAGGTTGCTTTTGGCAATCGCATCAGTGTCAAGTGGGATGGTGCTCCTGCAATTGTTTTCGGCACCAATCCTGACAATGGTAGGTTCTTTGTCGGCACCAAGTCTGTCTTCAACAAAGTAAAGATCAAAATCAACTATAGTCATGCGGACATTGATCAGAATCACAAAGGCAACGTTGCAGATATACTTCGTCTATGTCTTGATCACCTTCCTCGTATCAGTGGTATTGTCCAAGTTGATTGGATCGGTTACGGTGGCGGGCGCATTTATTGCCCTAATACTATTGAGTATCGCTTTGCCTCTCCAATTAGTCAAAAAATTATTCTAGCACCACACACTTCTTACAGTGAAATTTCTCCAACTGCTGTCGGTAACTGCGGGGTTGATCTACCTTCTACACAGGATTGCTTCTTCGTAAACACTAACAATGCAATTCTGGCATCAAATTTTGTGCTCGATGTCCTCAAGATTTTGCCACAGATTCCTACCTGCAAGGTTGCTCATGCAGCACAACTGAAGCAACATATCAACAAATTTGTCCGTGCTGGATCAGTCCCTTCTGCTGGCGTATTGTATACTACGCTTCCTGCTAAATATACGAGTGATGTTACTTTGCAGACATTCCGCGTCTGGGAAAT
>BCSF01000379.1_pt1 | contig 18399 bp, 27 predicted proteins | sample 1016431 | NCBI WGS metagenome assembly BCSF01 (sample SAMD00045685;SAMD00045686;SAMD00045687;SAMD00045688;SAMD00045689;SAMD00045690;SAMD00045691;SAMD00045692;SAMD00045684;SAMD00045690;SAMD00045691;SAMD00045692;SAMD00045684;SAMD00045685;SAMD00045686;SAMD00045687;SAMD00045688;SAMD00045689, study...
AGCAAGTTCGTTGTCTTTCATCCAAGACTCAACAACGTAATTTAGATAAGCGTCAACTTTTTCTACGATTTCTTCCTTAGTTTCTTCAACTTTGTCAGCAACTTTAGATTCGTATTCGCTTTCTAATTTCTCAATTTCTTCTACAAGTTTTGCTTTAACAGCAGTTTCAAAGATAGTTGCAGCTTTTTGTTTAAACTCTTCCGATAGTTCTTCACCATCTGTAAGAGCAGAAACATCTTCTTTCATGTCCATATCTTTTACTTTGTCTTTAGCAGAAGCCTTGATTTCTTTTTTCTTGTCTTCTTCCTCTTTCATGTCTTTGTGGTAAGAAGCCATCATTTTCTCTTTGTTCGCAAGTTCTTTTTTCATTTTATCAATTTCAGCTTTCAACTCTTTCTTTTCGTCTTCAGCTTCTTCTTTCATCTCTTTGTCTTTTTGAGATTTGATTTCTTTCTTATCATCATGTGCTGTTTCTTTTTTATCTTGCGATTTTTTAAGAGCGTCTAAAGCAGCTTTTGGCATTTCACCTTCGTTCATGTCTTTTTCTTTTTCTACCTGAGCTTTTAACTCATCTTTTTTATCAGACATTTCTTTTTTCATTTTTTCGATTTCAGCCTTAATCATTTCTGATTTTTTGTCTTCTGCTTCTTTCATCTCTTTATTTTTGTCATTCTGAGCATTCATTTTTTTGATGTCAGCTTGTGCTTTCATCATTTTTTCTTTGTCAGCCATAGCTTTCAAATCTTCTTTTTCTTTCTCGTCAGCTTCTTTGACATCTTTTTTCATATCTTCATAAGTTTCATCTTTTTGTTTCATGTCATTTTGAGCTTTAAGAGATTGCATTGGCTCAGCAGGTTTTGCACTTTTTTGTTGTGGGTCACCTGTAATGTGGTTAACCCCTTGTGCGAAATCTACTTTTGCGTCAGTCGGTGAAGTGATTGCTTTGTTCATCACTTGCTGTACAGTTGCCTGTAAAGACTTTGCTGGTTCAGCTGGAGCTGCATTTTTCTTTGGCAAATCTGCCACAGTTTTATCAGCCATTGTTCTATCTCCTCAATAGTTTACTTGTTAATTATTGCAATAATCACACCACTCCTATCGGAATGTGTTAATTACTATTTATAAAATTACAGCTTTTTAAGAAAAGATTCAAATACAAGAGCGTTCTTTTCTGCCCTTGCCATTCTCTCTTTACTTTCTGCTTGTAATCTTAATTCGTTTACTTCTTGCTCTTTCAAAATCCCATTATTCCAAACCCATTCTTTGCCTTCCATAATGCCTTCTACAAAAGCGTCAGGAGCGCTTGGGTCTGCGACTATATCAGCCGCGGTTGCAAGGTAAAAATCGTCTTTAACTACATTAGCACCACCTACATTTGCAAGTGTGCCCATTCCTCTGCTTGAAACACCTAATTTTGCACCCTCATCAATTAAACTTTTCACTATTTTTCCATATGGGGTTTCTAAAATACGTGCCTCACCTATAAAATTACTGCCTTCTGGAGTGAGAGCTTTGATCATGTGCGATACTCTTTCTAGGTTTACCGTTGGGCCATCAGGATGACCAAGTTCGCCAAATGCTCTGTTTTTGTCTATGAACTCTCTAGTATATCTTGCTACGTCTTTTTGAAGTATCTCTTTAGGATAGATTCTTCCATTCCTATTTTTTACGTCTGATTGCATGAATACACCTTTGATAGAATAGTTTTTTTTACCATTCTTTTCTTCTACGATATATTCTGCGTTTGATATTTCTTCGGTTATTAATTTCATTTGTATCTATCCCAGTTCCTATTTGCCCATTCTATTGGATCAATCCCACATAAATCCCACCATGTGCGCTCATCACCAAAGCGGTGCAGTTGCATATGGCAGTCGTGACACAGAGGTACAGCGAAGTTATCTCCCGACTTCATGCCTACGCCACGCTCCCCAACGTGTTGTAGGTGGTGCGCCTCTGCGCCACGTCTGCACACTAAGCAAGGTGACCCTCGCAAAGTATTCAAATACTTCTCACTCCGAACTCTTTTATGTTTCGGAATAAGCATAATATTCTGGCGTAAGTTCTGGTAAGTTTGTAGCATCATGCTCATCACTTATTCGTTTCCTTGTTCTAAAAAAGCCATCGTGTTCTGGGTATCTCTCCATAAATTTTCTAGCATACCAAGCACGATAGTTATTGTTTAGCTTAAACGATGACTTACCATCAGCGTCTGCCGTGTCTGTTTCCCAACGAATGCGCTCAAAGATTGCATTCACTGAATAGTTTTTAAATCCACGAGAGATAATTTCTTTTGTAAATTTTATGAAAAGAACAGAGACATACGGGTTCTGCTTGCTGAATGCCGCAGCCTGTTCATCCATTTCTTGTTTTCTGCTTTTCATCTTTTTCCTCAATCATCTTCCTATGTTCTGTAAGAGCCTTGCCTCTTTTGTAACTATTGATGGGGTTTTCATCTTTGTACTTACGCCACAGTGCAGCCGATTTCTTTTTCTCAGATGGATCAGTTTGAGTTACAAACAGTTGAGGCTGTAGATCATACCGCCAGTTGTTGATGTCTCTCATTCTTCTGATACCACCTGCCGTTACACCCTGACAGTAGAAGCCCATAGCTTTCCAGAAACCATTTGCCGCAATGTCAGAACCACAGCGTAAGCTAATCGATAATGCATTTGATGCAGATGCGAGGTCAATTAAATGTCTGATTAAAGCAGCGCCATATAACTGACCTCGTAGGTCGTACTCAATACAAGCCTGATGTATCTTAACCTGATGACCAAGAGAACCATGATAAATATATCCTGCATGTTCTCCGTTTACACGAGCCAAAAGTATTCTGTGATTTAGTATCTCACGCTCAAAGACTTGCTTGGGATAGAACGCTAAGTCTTCTGCGTTCTTCCTCTGCAAATGATCGATGTAAACTAGATCACGTTCAACAGCAGGTTCGACTTGTATATCCATTACTAGAATGGGATCTCATCATCCAAATCATCTAACCCAGAAGTTTGATTGTTATTGTTAGAAGATTTATTGTGACCACCATTTCGCTCGTAAAAGACACTAGAGTTTATAGACAGAAAGTTCATACCTCCTTTAGACTGCCTGATCCAAGCAGATAGATCTGCCTTTGGATGCTTAACACCTTCATCTAACTGAGCCATTAGGTCTCTAACAACATCGGCACTCATCTCAATGTTGCCAGTATAATCAGGTTGCTTTTCTGTTTGTTTCTTTCTGTTCTTAAACAGTGCGCCTGATGCTTTCTCATAATCAGCCATTAGCTTTCTCCTTTAAATATTCGCCACGCTTTTTAAATTTTTCAACAACTTCTTTATAATCGTTTGGTCTATTTGTTTTCAGAAGCTTTCTCGCTTCCCCATTATTCTCCCAAAGCTTAGCTAAAGTATCTGGACTTTCGTGTGCATTTATAAGCTCATAAAATGCATCGGTAAGCATAGACCAATCCTCTTTAACCTTATCAAGATCTACTTCTGTTGGAGGCTCTGTAGAGGGCGGTGGGGTGGGGGTAGCCTTTTGGATAGGGTCAACCACCTCTTTAGCCTTTCCCTTACTCTGAGGGGCTTCTCCGTCGCTCTGAGGTAGATCTTCACCTGCATATATATAATGACCTAGACCATGATAAGCTATCGCCTTGGCTAAACCACGCTGAAGGGCAGTGTTGACCTCGAAAGCATTTGGGTTTTGTATCGGTTTGTTATTGTAATTAAGAACAGGAAAAAGTTCAGTTGCACTAATTCCCTCGACAGTCACAGTTACCTCAACGAAAGCATTGCCCTTTTCATCTTTTATGTAGGCCATGCCATCGTGAGTGTGCTTTTTAAATGTTGCTTCTGGATAATTTTCTTTCAGCTTACCCCAAGCCCAAGCCCACGAAAGGTATGTCATACCGTTTTTATCTTCAGTTTTATCGTTGACATCGATAGCAGACAGTGTTGCCCACACTGATTTCTTTTCTTTATTCATTCTTTCCTCCATAAATTAAATTGTTCGCAGAACTCTGACACTCCGCAGTAGTTACCTTGGCATCTGGTTAGCTCACCCTTCCGATGCTCTATTATTAAATTAACATCCTCCTTGTTTACATGATCGATAGCCTCTTGCTCTGTCTCATAGACACGCAGTGCTCTCTTCACGTTCTTCTTTTTTACAGCCCATGTATCAGGCTTTGCCCACTGTTCTTCTGGTGTGCACAGTTGCTCCTTGTCGAACAGGTCATAGTTAGCTTGAGCTTCTTGATGCTCATGCATCTTGCCGTAAACATATTCTTCTCGCTCTGCCTCACTCCAAAGGGGCAGATCAATTACAACTATGGGTGATTGAGGATAGTCTTTATCGAACTCAGCCTTGCGTCTCTGCCAGTCTCTAAGCACTGCACAGATACGAATGTTGCTGACTTTCCTAAATCTATTCTTGCCATCCTCTGAGTTTTCTATGAGCCAAGCGTAGCAGTTCTGCTGTCGCTCCCATTCTTTCTTGCCCAAAATAACAGACCATGCAGACGTAACCTTGTAGTCGGTAATCTGCACAGTGCCATCTGGTAAAACTTCTTGATGATCTAATGCGCCTGACAAAACCCAGTCCAGTACCTTGGCGTAAAGTCTTTCTTCTTTTACCACGTTCTCAGGATCTTCTGCGCTTTCAAGAATATGATGCACTGCCGTGCCAAGCAAAGGCCAGATCATTTCGACAACGTCTTTTGTCATCTGGTTCTTGTTCTTTTCGCGTAACAAACGAACACGAGGGGAGTCGATCAGCGTGGTAACACTGATGTCTGAGTTCCCTTTCGAGTACTTATCGTCTCTCGCAAAATTAAGAAATGCATCAGGCAACTGATGCTCGTTTGTAATTTTCATTGTATTCTCCACTCTGTTATGGTTTAAATCATATAAGGAACATAATGTCAAATAAGATATTTTAAGGGTACATATGGATAACTTTGACAAGACCTTCACAATATATGGTGAGCCTGCATCGAAAGCTAACTCTCGAAAGATGGTCATCATTAAAGGCAGACCTGCGTTTATCAAATCAAAGAAGGCCAGAGACTACGTTCAGATGTTTGAGCAGCAATGTCCAGTCATGGAAGTGCCGACAACTGATGACGTTGTGGTTGAGATGATGATCTATTACGCAAGCCGTAGACCTGACTTAGACGAGAGCCTCATCCTTGATTGTATGCAGTGCCGTATTTACAAAAATGATCGGCAAGTAAAACAAAAATTTATTTACTGGGGATTAGATAAAGAAAACCCAAGGACAATCATCAGGGTTCGATCTTGTGACGTAGATAAGATCCCTTTCTACTTATCTTATGATACTGTTCTAATAAAAAAATCTAGTTAATATAATATATATATAATATTAATATATATATATAATATATATAATATATATATAAATACTCTCGAAAAATTCTTGCTTGACGCATCGGCATTCCTTCCTCTATGTTCGTCGGATCAGAGTAGGAGAACAAGTCGTGCACATCGAACAAGAAGTTCGTGGCGAGGCTTATAGATTGGGTGAAGGTCAGTATAAAATCAAATGCCCAAGCTGTAGTCACAGCCGCAAAAAGAAAAACGATAAAACACTTTCTCTCCGTATAGAACAAGACAAAACTTTGTATCAGTGTTGGCACTGTGGTCAGCAAGGTATTGTTCCTATGCGAGAGGAGTTACCAGAGATTAAGAGAGAAACAACAATGTCCATTGCAAAAAAAGTTCAAAGAAAAGAATTAACGGAAGACTGCCAGGCATGGCTTCAAGGAAGAGGCATCAGTAAAGAAACAGCTACCAAAGTGGGATTAGTTTCAGCTCGTCATTGGATACAGGCACTGGGAAAAGAAACTGAATGCATCATGTTTCCGTACACCAATGAGGGTCAGGAATATGCATACAAGATAAGATCGATAGAGGACAAAGGCTTTGCATGTAGCGGTGCACCTCAGACATTCTTCAATGTGCAGGGCGTGGAGCGTAATGACGATCTGATAATTTGTGAGGGCGAGATGGATGCTCTTGCGTTCATCGAAACAGGTTATGATAGCGTTGTGTCTGTGCCAAACGGTGCGGTCATGAAGGTTGTCGATGGACAGATCGATCCGAAAGAAGATAATAAATTCAAGTTCTTATGGGCTGCAAAGAAAAAAATAGAAGCGGCTGCTCGTATCATCATCGCCACAGATGCAGACAGTGCAGGTCAGGCAATGGCAGAAGAGATAGCCAGACGTATTGGTAAAGATCGATGCTTCAAGATTGAGTTCCCAGAGGGATGCAAGGATGCCAATGACGTACTGGTCAAGCTTGGTAAGGATGCCGTAGATAAAATTGTAGTTGACTGTAAACCGTGGCCTGTCGCGGGGTTGTATGACGCTTCGCACTTCTACGAACAACTTGATGAGATCTACGAGAACGGTATGGGCAGAGGCGAGAGCACTGGCTACGACAACGTAGACGAATTGTACACGGTAGTAGCAGGACAGCTCACGGTTGTTACTGGTCATCCATCTTCTGGTAAATCAGAGTTCATAGACCAGATCATGGTTAACATGGCACAAGAAAAAGGTTGGAAGTTTGCAATATGTTCTTTCGAGAATGAACCACGACTGCATATAGCAAAGTTGATAAGCAAGTATATTCGCAAGCCTTTCTTTCAAGGCTCAATGCAAAGACTTACACATCAAGAATTACAGGATGGAAAAGAATTTGTTCAATCGAACTTTTCTTTTTTGTACCAAGCAGATGGTTCGCTGTCATCTGTAGACAGTATCATCGAAAGATTAAAGATAGCAGTGCTTCGACATGGTGTCAGGGGAGCTATCATAGACCCATATAATTACATTCAAAAGGCAAGGGATGTCAGCGAGACTGAGTGGATCTCAGACGTACTGACAAAGCTTAGAGTGTTTGCTCAAGCACATGGGATACACTTGTGGTTCGTAGCTCATCCGACAAAGATGATGCGAGGAACAGATGGTAAAGTGCCTGCACCAAAAGGATATGACATATCTGGTAGTGCGGCATGGTTTGCTAAGGCTGATGTTGGATTGACTGTGCACAGACCAAATCCATCTGGGTCTCCGATGTCAGAGATACACATATGGAAGTGTCGTTTCTCATGGGTTGGTAAGCAGGGAGAGACTGAGCTTGAGTTCGATGTTCCGACATCAACGTACAGGAAGTATGTGCCTGATGAGTTCCTTGACGTGCCAAACGATTACAATGATCCAGATGATAACGATGACCCACTCCCATTCTAAAAAGTTTTTGCTTGTCCGTGAGGGAAAAGAAGCACCAGTCATTCACGTCTTTGTAGACGGTGAAGAGGTGGCAGTCCTTGAGCTTACGCATCATGAGGCACTGAGGCTTGTCAGCAACTTGTGTGACAAGATGATTGAAAGTGTTTGACGATATGCTGTAGTGGTGCTAGATATTGCGTCAGGACATTGGTTCAGACATATATCTGGATTCCTCCACTCTGATACTGGAACGCCTTCGGGCGTTCCTTTTTTTTAAAAAACACGCAGGGAGAAGAGCAGCGTTCTCAACCTGCGCTAGTTTAACGATAGTAAATTGAGGCAAACCTGAGAGGTTGTTATACTATCGTCAGTGTATGGTCACATTCCCTATGTGCTCATCATTTAGCTGCTCAAGAATATGACCAATGCTGACTGCAATATTAAACCATTTATCTCCCATACCATAAACTTCCACGAGATTTACAATTAGATTTATTACTTGTTCGCCAGTTGCCTTGGGTGGTAACTGACTAACGAGATCGATAAGAGCTTCGTGATTTAGTTCTTTGTGCATTTTATTTTTTGTGTTACCCTATAATTGTTTTTCATTTTTGCTCCAACTAGGGCGGCTCTTGCCGCCCCTCTTTTAGAAGTCAACAAGTTCCTTCACAACAGTATCCTTGATCCTTCTGTTAAGCAAGCTTTCTGCACGAGAGAACTCTGTGTGCGTGGCAAGGATAGTATCATCTGGAGCTTCGTACTTGAGCACCCAAGCATTTTCGATAGTGGCTTCACCACGGTATACCTTGAGGGTTTCACAAGCATAGGCAACGATCCCCTGCTTGGATAGTCTGGCAAGGTTTTTCTTCTTGGCTCTCAAGACAAACCTCTCACCATCACCTGCTTTGACAGTAGCGATACTCTCTGAGTAGACTGCTTTGCCCCAACTGATAGGTATCTTAACATCAAAGATATCCCTGTAGCTGACCGCCCTCTTCTCAACGTAAGGCTTGCTACCCTTGTCACATTTCACATGCCACTCTTTGGATGGGAAGGCTCTGTCTATCTCAGACTGCGCCCATATGGAGTTTCTTTGGCTGTGCTCTCTGATAGCACCAAGACTATCTATATGCTGAGAAAGAAATCTGTGCTTTTGTATTATCTTTAGAAAAGATCTACCACATTCAACAAGAGGTCTGATGGCATCTCCACCGTTACCTTTGCTCAACATTCTGAAAACATCAGGTGCTCCATCATAGTCAAAGCTTTTCCATCTGTAGTTAGTACCATCAGAGCAGAACTGTTTGATCTCATCTGGCGAGAAGCCATAGTCTTTGAAGAACCTACTTAGTTCTTTCTTTGCGTATTCGATTACTTCTAGATTTTCCTTGTGTGACATCAGTGTCATCCTCCGTTTTTAGTTCTATTGAACTTTTTTCCCAAGGCGGTCTTGATAAAGATACCTTGATGTTATTGTTAGCAAGCCTACGCTTGTAGCCTAGCAGTTCTTTTTCAGCAGTTGTCCAACGCCTCATATTTTTATACCGTTCTTTCTTAGTTTAGAGACGAACAACTTTAACTCTTCTCGCGCACGAAACAAGTCTTGTTCTGTATTGCGTGGTCGATCCTTACGCCCAAGTTCGTTTTGTAATCTATCGACTTGTTGTTTTAGAAAACGATACTCATACTTGAGCGCAGGGCTTAGTGCTTCATCACCCATCTGGTCTTACCTTTGGTTTAATAATTTCACGGTGTCCAGAAACAAATGGTGTGCGTTTACAGTACATCATTATCTCTTTGCCGTAGGTGTCAGCAAGGACATCATAAAGATCATCCATTGCTCCATCACCCATAGCCTCGTAACACTCGTGCTCGCTTGGAAATATGACACTTGTTGAAACGTCTTGGTTCTCAACAACGTATTCAATTACAAGTAACGTATAGAATAACTTAAACATTATTTACTCCCTTTAGATTTTAAATGATAATCATGGGTGATTGTTCCAAGACTTGCGTCTCCCACCCATTTTTCTTCTACCCATTTTCTTTTGCGGTCACCGTTCTTGTAGATAAACGTATGCCAGTGACCCCTGCGAACATGCCTGCGCTTCTTGCCGCCACCACCCTTGAACATACGCTCGTAGCGAGTAACACCATTTGGCTTGGGCAAATCAAGCTCGACAATCCTCAGCTCATTCCGAGGCACTGATCTACCAAACGCAATTCTTGTCAAACCTTTCTCTGTCTTGCGTTCTTTTACAGTGTGTGGATAGTTTAGCATAGCCAGTGCAGCAATCAAGAAACGCATGTCACCTGCACAAGCTTTGCAAGTTGCTTCTTGATACCCTAATTTTTGCTCGTCCGATATTTTTTTAGGCACAACTAAGTTGCCATGATTATGTAGACTAAGACACATTTGATAGTAGAGCCTCTCTAAGTGTCGAGATCCTTTGTGTTCGTTGGCATAGAAAGTACCAACCAAAATAGCCCCTAATTTTTTTTGTTGTTCACGCAAATGCTTTTCTTGGTAATCACCTTGTCCACTGATCTCTGTGACATACCTATAGCTATCTATCGGCTCTTCGTTATCCAATGCAATAGCCATAGGGGGTATGGATATTTGACCGCTATCATCCACATGAAATTGAGAATAATTAGAATGAGTTACGTTACTGTTTCCCCAAATGTGGTAGCCCACACGCTTACTCCACAAGTTTTCAGTCCACTCAAAGTTATCGGGGATAAGCCCCATCTTTGTACTGTGGTGTCGGAATAAATCCATGCGCTTCTTCTCATCCCATTCAATCCACATGTTGTTGAATGCAGGGATAGATAGTTCGCACATTTCCAAAAGAGACTTTGGTTTAGCCAGACTAGCTAAGACACAGTGCTCAAGAAGACTGTCAGAGATTACAAACTTTTGACTTCCAACCATGCCACGCTGTACGTCTCTGCGCGATAGCTCAGCGGTCTTGTGGGATTGATAGTTCCAGATACCTTTGCGTGGCTTTGCTAGTGCAGCCATCACAATATTAAAAAGGTCATCATCCATATTGCACTCGCTTTCTTTTAAGATTAGATTGATTGAGGGGCAGTCCTCCGCTGCCCCACGAATTAAAATGGCGGCTCTTCATCAGCCGCCTTTGGTTGCCAGACCACGTCATAATTAAACATGGCAAATAAAAAGCCTCGCAAATCGCAAGGCCAAGCTTCTTTAATTTTCATCGTCTTTGAAATCCCAGTCTAGCCATTCAGTATATTCGGCTAGGTGCTTGAAGTTTTGTGGCGATACTTGGATCTCTTTATCCCAATTGATTGAGTCAACATACTCTCGTATCTCTTAGAGATCATGCTCATCTTGAACAGGCACAGAGACATCCCACTCAATAGTCTTGTTTACTCGAACTTTAACAATTTTCATTTGATTTCCTTTCTTCAAATGTTCCACCATCCTAATGCTGCACCCACTGTCCAGAGGATGCAGACTGTTATTGCTGCCGCACTGTAAAACATGAGGCCACCTACGTTTTAAGGTAGGTGGTGTCTCCCCAAGGCGCAGGGTCAGATCTCATGCTAGAGGACACCCACAGTGTCGGGTAATGAGGTGGGTGCTCTGGGTAGTCAAAGATCTCCAGATCGCTGAGGTAAACCATGTTGTCCACTGGCAACTGGTGCTCCTCAATGTAATCGAATACTGGCTTGACTAGCGTGCCGCCTCGTCCACCAATCTCAATCATCTGGATCTCTTCACCCTGCTCGTAGCGTGTGACCGTCTGAACACGAGCATCACAAGTGATGACTGTGATTGACCGTGGCTTTAGATCCTCGCTGATAGCGTTGATCTCACCAAGGAAGAAGCTCAGTTCTCTCTTGCACACAGACAAGCTTGTATCGATACCGATCACGACATCACCTGCACCGATCTTTTCGATAGACGGTGAGATGATACCAGTCATGTGATACATCTTTTTCTGAGGCTTGCGAAAGCTGTAGTCATCTGGCTGATCACCGCCAATGAACCTACGCATCACGTCACGCCAGTCAACTTGACTGCGCTCCATCTCATCGATGAGAGCTTTGATAGAAGCAGGCAGCTTGCCGACGGTCTTAGCTCCAGTTGCAGCCATCATGATCTTAGCATCAATGTCTGCTTCCATCTGCTTGACCTCAGCTTGAGACATGTCATTGCCATCATCCTTCTTGGCATCTTTGACTTCACCGATCACAGCGTTGCCATACTTTTCTTTGGCATCTTGTGGTAGTCGGTCATAGATAGCCTCAGCGGTCAAATCTTTGTACTGGGGATCGATCAGAGCACCCTCTGGAAGGGTGAACTCACTGTCCTCACTGTCCACAAGTATCTGATTGATTGCAAAGTCACATGCAATATTCCAAAGCTCAGGGTCACGAGACCCACGTCTCAGGGAATGCTTGAAGACAATGTGCAAAACCTCATGAGCCATGACACCTACGGTCTCTTCCTGATCCATTGTGTCAACAAAATCTGGTGACCATAGGATGGTCTTGCCATCGGTGCACATAGTTGGGATGTCATCTTCTGGTTTCACAACGACTGACAAACATATCGATCCAAAGAAGGGATGCTTGACAACTAGGCGCGTAACAGCGCGAGACACTTTTGATTGTGCGTCCATAATTTCCTCCGAAAAAAAAAGTTCAATAGAACTAAAAGCTGAAATGGTAAGCAGTCATATTGACGTGTATGACTGCCTTCCCTTGATTAAAGAACGAGATGCTTGCCGATAGACATGATCCATTCTCTCACCGCATCGTCTCTCTTGAGTTCCTTCTTGAGATCCTCAGTGCGGTTCATTGCATCCTTGATCACAAAGGCAGCAAACTCTTGTTGAGGTAGCCGCTTGAGATAGGTCACAATGCTCTTTGCATTCTTGCCATTCATCTTGGCCGAGAGTGCAGCGCAGACCGCATACTGAACATCAGGTGCATCAGGAATAGCTGCGCTTGCAGGATTAGCAATGAGCTGATCGATGTCAGGGATGACATCAAACACCTTGAGAAAGCCAGTGAACTCAGCCGTAGCTGCACGTCCAACCTGACCTGCAATTGCCTCAATCTGATTGACTGGATCAAGAGACCACTTGAGGATGGTAGCGACACGCTCCCAAGATCTAGGTGATGGGCAAGCATTCTCATCACGGTTGAACTTGTGCAACCACTCAGGGCGGAAGCGCAAGAACGCAGCAATGCGCTCATCGATACGCTTGCTGTAGTAGTAGCCAATCGTATCTTCTAGGTCAGCCTCAATCTCTAGGAACATCAAGCGATCCTTGAGGTGTGAAGGCATGTTGTTTGTACCTGCACGGTCAGACATGCGGTTACCTGCCGCAATGATAGCCCAACCTTCTGGCAGGTAATGCTTGCCTATGCGTCTCTCATTGACCAACTGTGCGGCAATGTTTTGGTTGGACACTGGCGCTTGTGGCAGCTCGTCAAGAAACAAGATGCCTTTGCCATCTCGCGGCATCCAGTCAGGACATCTGCGATCCATCGTCTCACCGTCAGCATTGGGTAGCACCCAACCTGCAAGCTCACCTGCATCATACTGAGCCAGTGATAGTATCTGGCAATCACCGCCAATCTCATCAGCGATCTCGTGTACAACGCTTGTCTTCCCGATGCCTGCACCAGACACAAGGTATGGCACACAGCTTAGGGTGTCTGTCTTGACTGTGATAGCGGCCTTAGCAATGGCCTTTGCTTGAGATAGTTTCATTAGGATTTCCTCTCTAAGGTTGAAAGCAGTTCATCTGCTTTTCTGATTGCGATTACAAAATTCAGACATTCCATTTTTACAGAGCATGTCTCTACTCTGTCTTGCTTGGAGCGTAGACCGCTCTCTTTTGCTTCTTTTACAGCCTCGTCAAAATCCTCGTTGGCTTTGACAAGCATGTCGTTTAGCTCTTGCATACTAAATTCTTTGTATGCCTCGACTATGTTCATACTGTAGGTATCTTCTAGTTCCATTTTACCTCCATTTAAAAAGTTCTATTGCACTTAAAAATTCAGCCCCCGAAGGGGCTGAGATTAAAGGGCAACATTACGCTGCGAACTCAGCAACCGTAGCATCAACGGTCTCGTTCTCGTCAGCAACCTCAGCCTCGGCAGCCTTAGCAGCCTCTGAGTTGCGGTATGCCTTACGAGCAGCCATCAGCTCACGCATGGCGTTCTCGAACTCGTCAAGCTCCTCATCGTCCAGACCGTCCTTGAAGACATCGCCTTGAACTCTGTTACCGTTCTCGTCTTTCTTGGTTGAGAACTTGCCGACAACTTGCTCCGCGAGACGCTGCGCTTTTGACTTCTCAGGCTCACCCTTGACCGCTTTAGCAAGCTTGTTCTCGCTGTCGATCTCTAGAGCCTTGAGGTCAGTGACAACCGCATCTGGCGTGTACTGTGTCGGGATGTCTCCGATGCTATCCCTGATCAGTCTGACAGCGCCTACGCTGTTCTCAAGGTAACGCTTGACGGTTGCCTCTTTGAGACCTGCCTCTTCAAGCAGTGCACTTCTGACCGCCTTTGAGATGGCGCGAGGTAGGTTGCCTTTGACAAGCTTGACGTGAGCTATTGAGGCGATGACCTCGCCATATGCTGACATCTTGTGGCTGTTAGCAGCCTCGTTGTTGTCTTTGTTGACGCCCTTGAGCTTCACAATCTCTTGCTCCGCATTGTAGACGTTGTTGATTGCAGTTTCGGTTACGGTAAAAGTTTTTGAATTTGTCATCTGTTCATCCTTTTCTGGCTGACAATTTCTGTTATCGGCATGATGCCGCGACTACAGCCCCGTGGGGCTGCACTCATGGCTTCACCTCATAAAGTAAATGGCGGCTAGTATCACCGCGTTGATGACCGCGACTAGCGCAGCCTTGTGAAAGAAGGGCAGAGTATCTGCCCAGATGATTAGCTTGTTTAGCATCGAACCCCCTTGTGCTTTTGCTTTCTAGGAATGGTTTTGTTTTTCGCCTTCACAACGCGAGTGCGGTATTTAGGCTGACGCAGATCTCGCGCCATTGGATTTCTTGATCTCATTAGACCGTCCTTTCTCATGGATAAATTAAGTATGCGCCAGACGGTGCGATCAATGAGATCATCACCATCTCATCGTGACCCTCGTCATAGGTCAGCTCCAGAGCCGCATCGTAAGCAGCGGCTGCGGTCTTACCAGTGACAGTTGTGTCGCAATAAACTGCGCTCGAACCGTGGTCACGAAAGTTAAAAGTAAGTGTGTACATTTTTAGTTCCTCATAGGTTGTGGAAATAACATCGCAGCCCCAGAGGGCTGCAAACTTATTTTCACTGACTTTTGTAAAAGTCTAAGCGTTGCTGACACAACGCTAGATGCTCTTCGGTGAGCTTGATCAGCTCATCGTCTAGCATCGCTTCGATCCAGAACGGTGCGTTACCACTGCGGTTCGTGTTTGATCTGAACTCATCGAGTGATCTAATTTTTGACTCTAATTCTGCTAGTTTAGCCATAATTTTAACCATTGTTTTCTCCTCATGATGTTAATGATGCAGCTCGAAAGCTGCACTTTTAATTTCACGCGGCCAATCCATTAGGCCATCGGATATGTTTTGCGGTTTCGATTACGTCACACATTGTGACGCCCTTGATGTTGCTCTCGTATTGATATTTTGCAACAAAGTTCTTTGCCATCTCGTAATGGCGTACAGCTTGATAGGTATCGCCATTGCGTAGATCAGTGAGATAGTTGAGATAAGCTGCGACTGCGTTTTTGAAATGTGTCATGTGACCTCCTTCAGCAATATGGGGTGTGTAATGGGTTGTGGTTTACAACTTGATCCATGTTCTCAAACTCAGTCGAGTACATGGCATTCATTGGGTTGGGTCTAGGGATAAAAACAAGAAAACGATCACCCTCTTGGCGATAGTAGTCGTTGCCCTTGTAGCTCCCGACAAAGATAAAGCGTTGATCCATATTGACCTCCTATGACATTGCGTTTTTGATTGCGGTGATGAACCCAAATGCATCGATGATCATTTGAGCATAATTTCCCTCGGCACATGCTAGGCAAAGGTTAGCGAAGATATCCATCGCTGTAACCGCTGCGTCAGCATCTTTGATTACTAATTTCGACATTGGCTTATTCCCTGATAAAAAGTGACCTCATGACAACGGCAACTAGTAGCTGCCGCTCTCGATAATTTCACTTTGCGCTGATCCCTGCGTCACTACTACTGCAAGCTGTTGTTCTCTACATTCAACCACCTCACTGACCCAAATTCTCAGTGGCGGCACTCGCAGCGTTTACATTAAGCAGACATCTTTACGCGCTTTTCCCCACAATGTCCGTTGTGGGTTTTTGCAGGGTTATTCCTCGGATTGAGCGTGTCGGGTGATCAAGCAATTTTGTCTGCCACCTTGGGACTATTGTCTGGGCTTGTGAGCCTATGTTCGTGGGATTGTGAGGATCAAAGCCTCGTTGCTTCCCTGCGTCTGTCATTCTTCTGGCATATCTGGATACCTATGTAAACCCCTATATTCCCTTTTATTCTCTTTTATTCCCTTATTGTTAGGATTAGTTCAATAAATAAAGGGATATCGTGACAAAAAAAAATTTAGATGTTAGGGTAAAAAAAGTTCTATTGCACTTTTTCTGGGTATCGCTTGCCCCAGATTATGGTGAAAATATCAGGGTGATTCGTTTTGCCCAAAACCCCGAAAGCAAGCGCAGCGTCTAAAGGATGGCACTAATGAGTAATAAGAAACCTAAGCTAAGAGTAGTGGGTAGCAATAAGAAACATACAGGTACTAGAAAGAAAAGTGCCACCAGTAAGAATACAGGGTTAACAGATAAACAGGAAGCATTCGCTTTAGCAGTGTTTGAGGGTAACAACTTTAGTGATGCATACAGGTTAGCATATGATGCCTCAAACATGAGTGCAGCATGTATTCATACAGAGGCATGCCTATTGGTTCAGAACCCAAAGGTCTCCCAGAGGTTAGAGGTGTTAAATGCCGATAGGGTTAAGCAGCAGCGCATGTTAGCCCTCTCTCGAAGTGATTTCGTTTTGAAACAGCTCACAGATGAGGCAACCAATCAGGACAACTCAGATGGTGCAAGGGTCAGAGCCTTAGAGCTACTGGGTAAATCTGTAGCCCTGTTCACTGACAAGGTTGAGACTGAGGATAAGACAGAGCGAGACGCAGAAAGTATCAAGGCAGAGCTACAGGCTAGGTTGGATCGGCTGCTAGGTTAGTGCAATAGAACTTTTCTGGATCTGGTGGGTCGTAGCGTGGGTGTATAAATTTAAACTGTGTTAGATTACCCCACTCTCCCCCGCCCCCCCTGCGTGAGTCGCGCCCGCGTATTTATGTATACATGATGTTCCACACAAACGATTACAAATCGCTAGGAATCCTACACCCCCTCTATAATATATATTCAAAAAATAAAATATGTTATATCACTTAGACTTTGCTCGCCTGTTATATTTCTTTTTATAGCGAGCTTTTTTTATTATTGGTGCATTTGCTCTGACTATATTGGGGTTACTGCTAATTATTAGGATAGTGCCGTCTTCATCTAGTGCTGCCCACTTGTATTTGTTCAATTGAACTAATTTCACCGCTCAATTTTGATGCATACAACTTTGGAATTGGTAGTGGTTACTAAAACTTTAGCCTCTGCCTTAGCTTCTTTGCAGGCTTCTTCAGTAGAATAGCTGCCAACATGGTAGTGATCAAAGGTTCCGCTCACTAATTGTAGCCATAATAGTACCCACATCTACCACCTACCCTGCCATTGGCCTAAAAGATAGAAGCCAACAAACAATATACCCCCACTTACTAGGAATATTGCAGCACCAATAGCAAAATTTATCATAGCATCTATCTGTTCTTGCTTTCGGTATAACTCTTGCTTTCTTCTTCGGCGCATATCTGCCTCAATTGCCAAAACTTCTTTCCAAGCACTGGGGCCATACGTCCAAGATATGTGATCTTTTATCTCAGCCCTCATTTGTTCCATTTTCTTTTTGTTTGCAAAGATCTCAAGGGCAGTTTCTTCGTCAGATCCCTTGAATGTCTTCTTCCAGAATGGAGGATTCTTCTCTCGTTCCTCAAGATTAGAGAAATCGCTAAAGGCTTTGCCCCATTGAGACAAAGTTCCTGTCATATCTTGAAGGTCTTTACCTGTAGAAATAGCCGCACGTATCGTTTTATACGCCCCTGTCGCTAATGCCACACAACTTACTGGATCGATGGTTACACCCTAACCGAATATCTCCCGTCTTCAGACCTTTTCTGCTAGTTTATCTATCTTTCCTTCTAATCTAACCAGATGATCTACCACCCTAGACAGCTCTGATTGATGGTCTTCTCGCTTAATATAGTTCTCTCGCGTCATGTTTAGCAAGATGTTGAGTCGTTTTACCTCACTACTCATGTGACTAATCCACCACGCCATAGGCGCTACAATGAGCGTGACAATAATATTCCATATCATGGGTATTGAGACTTCCATTATGGTGCTTTGCCACCTTCCCATGCTTCGTTTATATCAGGCGTGTCAGGGTTATCCCCAACAAGTTGACCCTTTGCATTTCTTGCACGTTTAGGTTTGCCTTTAGACTTAGGTTGTTTAGGCCAGTCGGCATCTTTTAAATTAGGCCAGTTCTCATGTACCATAAGATTACGCAGAGCATCACTGTACATAGACCATTCATTTCTTTCATCATCTGTTAATGAACTATCGTTTTCCTGCTTTGAATCGGATTCTGCAAGTAAAACGTTCCGTTTTAGCTTAATAGCTTTTTCTTCACTAGAATCTGTCATTGTGCCTCCTGTAATATATATAATATATATATAATATAATATATATATAATATTAATATATATATACTTAAAATATATATATTAGTATATACTATATTTTGAGATAGAGATTCTCCCTTATCTGTCTCTTGGTAGGTAGGCAACCCCACCCTTTTGTCTGCCTACCTTACAAACGGAGAGATGATGCAGAAACTTGCTGCAATGAAAGATAAGATATCCCAGTTACCTGTAGATCAGCAGGTAGAATTACTGGATCTTCTGGCAGAACTGGAGGAAGTGGAAAACAAATCTGCTTCCAAAGATGAC
>BCSF01000380.1_pt1 | contig 18372 bp, 25 predicted proteins | sample 1016431 | NCBI WGS metagenome assembly BCSF01 (sample SAMD00045685;SAMD00045686;SAMD00045687;SAMD00045688;SAMD00045689;SAMD00045690;SAMD00045691;SAMD00045692;SAMD00045684;SAMD00045690;SAMD00045691;SAMD00045692;SAMD00045684;SAMD00045685;SAMD00045686;SAMD00045687;SAMD00045688;SAMD00045689, study...
GAAACTCAAGTCAACTGCTGCGGGTAGAAAGAAGCTTGCAGCAGCAAATAAAAAGAAGCGAGAAGCTACTAAGAAAGGCAAGCAACACGCTAGACATGGTTTACATAAAGGAAAGAAAAGATGAATGGCATACGAAAAACAAACCATGAGATCGATCACGAAGAAGCCATTAGAGCGTTGTCCGTTCTCAAGGACGATCCTAACTTCAAAAGATATATCGAAGTGCGTGAGGGAATGCGTGAAGAAACGATTCGGGCGTTGCAGAATCCCGAAAACATCAAGGATGTGAACAGACATTTTTACATTACAGGAAAGTTAGAGGCAATTGACGAAGAGTTAGATGTGTTTTATAAACTGTAGTAATAAGTAAATAAACTTGGGGTATACAGAACCCTCTACGTTTGGGGTAGCGTAGGGGGTTTTTTATTTAGTAAGCTAAATATGTAAATAAATCTTGCAATACTTACACTAAATACATAGTTTGATGTTTACTAGGCTTTATGCCTTGACAAATTATGGAAGAAATTACCGAAGAGGTTGTCTCAGAATCCTCCGAAAATTCTGTGGAAATAGAAAAGCCTGTTGATGGGAATGTATCAGTTGCAGAATTTGCAGATCAATTACTGAAACGCAAACAAACAAGTGAAACTGAACCTGAAGCAACTACTGACGAGATAGACGAACCCGCTGAAGAAACTGCGGTTGCTACGGAAGTCTCCGAAGAAGACTTACAGTCTGCTGAAGATACGGAAGTTGAGGATGAATCCTCGCCACCTCCACAACCTTCAGATGTTCTTTCAAAGTTTAATATTGATCTAGATAGTTTATCTGAGGAGGATAGTCGTGATCTAGCCAAGGCACTAAATGCAAGTGCAATAAAAAGGTTTGGAACTCTTACTCGACAAAAGAAAGAGTTACAGGCAGAGAATGAAGCATTGCAAATTAAGGCTAAGGAAGCTGAGGAGTCAGTACCTAATTATCTCAGGGAAAATGCATTGTCGGATATTACCGATGAGCAAGGGCTTATTGAGAAAGTTGACCAACTCAATGATTTGATTGAGTGGGCAGAAGAAAGCATGGACAATGACATTCAGTATGATGACGAAGGAAACGAGTTTGTTGCCAAAAATGGTGATCAAACATTTTCCAAAACTGACCTCAAAAGAATTAAAGCCGATGCAAAACGTGTGTTGCGTAAAGATGTACCAGCAAGGAACACATGGTTGGCAGAGAAGAGAAAATCAGATGAACAGGCACTCCAAACTTTTGAGTTTTTAAATAAACCTAAGAGTAATGAATATAAGTTATTCATGGAGGTCAGAGACAGTAGTATCTATAGACCATTAGTTGAGCATTTACCTAATGCAACTTTTGCGATGGGTTTGATGATTGAGGGGTTAAATGCCCTTAACGCAAGAACACAGGATAAGGCTAAACCAACACCTAAGCCAAAAGCACCTGTAGCATCAACTGAAGCCGGTACTGCAAGACCAAAATCTAGTCAATCAGTAAAACTGAAAGCTGTGGAGGCGGCGAAGAAGAGATACGAAGCTTCGGGATCGATGGCAGACTACACACACTATTTAAAATTAAAAAAATCTTAGGAGGAAATAATTATGGCAAAAGCCGCAAGTTATAATACCGCCGGCAACCGGGAGGATTTAACGGACATCCTGACCGTGATGGAGCCGGAGTCAACACCATTCACAAGTATGGCACAGAACGCCACAGCACGTGGTACTTTCTTTGAGGTGCAGGTCGATGACCTTAGCGCTCCAAGTTTTGATGGAGTTAATGAGGGAGAAGATGTTACTGCATTTGAGAACAAAGCTGTTAACCGCGCACGTATTGGAAATTATGTGCAGAAGTTCCGGCGCAGTTTTCAAGTTTCTGACATCCAAGAAATTGTTGCTACAGCGGGTGTCACATCAGAGTTCGCAAACGCTGAGGCGAAAGCAGTAAGAGAATTAAAGCGGGATGTTGAAGCAGCTGTTTGTTCAGGACAAGATCGTCAAGCCGATGCCGGAGCAGGCGCACCATACAAGACACGTGGAATGTTCAAGTTCCTTGGTCTTGGTGGACAACCTTCCGACATTCCTGCTTTTGCACAGAATGTTGCTAACGACACAACTGCCACGCAAACCGAGACAACCTTCAATAGCGTTCTTCAAGAACTCTACGAAGCTAACGGAATGCCCGGTGGTCAACTCACATTAATAGCCGGTCCTACTCTTAAAAAGGAAATAAGTGACTTTGCACGTCAAGAAGGTTCTACAACTGCCTTGTCTTTCCAAGTTACTCAACCTGCTGAGAGCAAAAAGATAACCTTATCAGTCAATTTTTACGAGGGAGATTTTGGCCAAGTCGCCATACTGCCCAGCGTATTTTTGAACAGAACATCAGGTAGTGACACTATCGATGGTGATGCAGGTTTACTTATCGATCCTGAGTATGTGGCAATCCACACCTTGAAAGCTGAGTCTAATTCTGAGCTTGAAAATCAAGGAGGCGGGCGCCGCGGTTTCTGTGATATAATTGCGGGTCTCGCAGTTCACAGTCCAAAAGCTCATGGTTACTTTAACTAATCTTAAATTAGGAGAACCAAAGACATGGGAAACGAATTAAGCAATAACGAAGCAGGACGTGGTTTTACTCACGTCTACACCGCAACCTACGAAGACCTACAAACTATCGGCAATGGTGGTCAAGCTACCATAGCAACCATCCCCGCCGGTGGTGCTGTCGAGATGGTAGGAGTTCACGAAGCAGAAGCTTTCGCAGGTACAACCTCACTAGTCATTGATGTTGGAACTTCTTCAGGTGACCCTGATGAATTCATCGATGCTCTTGATGTTGATGCTATGAGCGCTCCTGTTTTCAACACAGGTGATGCTTTTACAGGCAATCAGTCACAACCTGTAGGTGGTGCTGCAAGTGCAACATCAGTACTTCTAGAAGTTACCGATGCAGCCATTGCATCTGCTACAGCCGGTAAAATTGTTATAGGTCTACGCATTGTGGACTTAGGACAGTTTGCCTAAATAAATTAAGGGTGTGGGGGGGTGTCACAAGTTGGCACTCCTCCATTTTCCTAACATATAAAGGATATGCCAAATATACTATTACCTAAGTGGAAAAGCGGAAACGGTTCACAGTTTATGAAAAACTTGGATCGTTACTTGCGTTACGAGGTTGACCTTGAAAGGCATGAGGCATCTTTGCGTGAACAGATGGTTCGCAAGGAGAATAAGGAAATGGGTGTAGCCAAAACAGATGGTCTTGGTCAGTTGAAAGGTACAATACCTGCTAGAGAATATTTTCGTTGGCATCAATCTCACAGAGGTTGTTGGAACGATAAATCTTTTGTTAAAGAATTTTTTAGGGATAACCCATCATTCAAAGCTAAGTCTACAGTATGAGACAAGTATCGATCAGCACAATGCTTACCAACCTTAAACATTTGGTTGGGGTTGATGATTTGTTGACTGAAGAGCAGAATGCGGCAATACGAAGTTTTAATCGTTTTGGTAGACTTGCATGGGAACGTACTAGATGGCCTGATACAGTAAGATTAGAACAAAAAGTGCCTGACCTACAGGTACGCAATGTAAGTGTGGGAGAGGGTGGCACAGGATACACATCAGCACCGACAGTTGCTTTTTCGGGTGGTGGAGGATCGGGTGCAACAGCGACTGCAACAATAGACTCAGATGGTCGTGTTAATGGGGTTGCAGTAACTGCACATGGTACAGGATATACATCTGCCCCAACAGTTTCATTTAGTGGTGGAGGTGGAAGTGGAGCGGTTGCCTCTGCAACTGTTATGAATGTCTTAGAACTTGGTAACACAATTGGTGAGATTTTGCGTGTTACAAACAATGATCCATATGATGAAGGATTCGCAGATGAAGTAGCTTTCCGTGTTGAATTTTCATCCACAAGCTCAAGTGACTTTGGACAAGTTACCTTGGTGGATCGCTCAAGCACAACACCTGTGTTTGTGTTATATCGAGCGCCTTTTAGTAGTCAGACACATGGCACAGGTGCTACAGTCGCAGATTACACATCAGTAAGCACAGACTTCCCTTATACCTTTAGCGAGTATGCTGTTTATGGAGCTTACGGAGATTACTTAAATGCTGACGGTCAAACTGACAAGGCTCAAGTTGCTTACAACCAAGCAGAGTCCCTTATGCTTGTTGAGTTGGATAAACTAGAAAGACAACAGGGACAACATACATTTTTACAATTTATTACTTACGGAACAACAATTCAAACACCTATTTGATCATGGCAAACGAATATAGAGGATTAGGACTAAATGGCGGTACTTATGTGAATGATACTGCTACAAACAACGGTGACTTTTTTGCATTACTTGCAACAGAAGACACAGTATTGGCAAGCATTACAAGCAATGTTGATAACCTGTCAGACATTTGTACAGGACAGGATGCTACTGTGCTAGCCGCTAACACAGCAATCTATGGTAGGATTACTTCATTTGCTTTAACAAGTGGTGCAGTTATAGCCTATAAGATGTAAAATGCTTACACTTGATTTAAATGTAGGAGTACCAAGACCGTTCACAGGTAGTGGTGTACCAAGTCCTGATGGAGTCTTGCTTACGGAAGCAAGTCAGTTTATGATCTTAGAGGCAGGACAATTTTTAGCATTCGACTAGGAGAAGAACAAAATGGCCAATATCAAAATCAGTAATCTTACGGAGTTAAATGCCACACCTGCAGGTGCAGACATTCTGCCCATCACAGATGTTAGTGGTACTCCTACAACAAAAAAGATAACAGTAACTAATCTTGTAGCCGCCGCTCCACAGGGTGATTTGGTTGCAAGTAACAATCTTAGTGATGTTGCTAGTGCATCTACCTCACGCACCAATCTTGGCCTCGGAGATGCGGCAACCAAGACAGTTGGAACGGCAGACACCAATGTTCTTGCAGTAGCAAGTGGAACAGTTGATTTGGGCGGTAATAAACTCGAAGACTTTGATGCATCCATCAACGACCAAACTGATTCCTATCAATTGGTAGCTGGTGATAACGGTAAAGTGATTGTCTTAAACAAAGCTTCTGCTCTGAACCTAACAGTACCAAGTGGACTTGGGGCGGGATTTAATTGTTCGGTGATACCAAAGGGAGCAGGTCAAGTATCCTTCGTTGCATCATCCACAACGATTAACAATAGACAATCGCATACGAAAATTGCGGGTCAGTACGGAGTCGCAACCTTGGTCGCATATGCTGACAACATTTTTGTCTTAGCGGGAGACACGGCATCCTAATGAGTTTTGTTCTTCCAAGTATTGGTGGAGGCTTTATCGCCCATCAAACGGCTGCAGCAAGTTTTAGTAATACTCGCTCGATAAGTTTTGATGGATCAAATGATTTTATTGATTGTGGTAATGTAACTTCTTTAGATTCTGCAACTGCGTTCAGTATGTCCTGTTGGGTTTTCTTTGGAACAGGTGGACTTACGGGCAAGCAATGTTTTATTTCTTCGGGGGCTAGTGCGAATGATCTTATCCGTCTGCATAAAGGAAATAGTCACGAAATAAGATTTACAGTTAGAACAGGGGGAAGCGGAGCGGATTTATCGGGAGGAACAGGAACAGTTCTTACTGAGAATACTTGGCATCATGTTGCGGCAACATATTCGAGTGGCACAGGCAAAATGTATCTTGATGGGTCTTTATTAAGTACAGGCACACCAGGTTCTGCTCCTTCTACAGGAGGGGATAGTTTGGACATAGGTCGATTAATTACCTCTGCTCACTTTGTCGATGGTTTGATGGATGAGGTTGCCATTTGGGATGCCACTTTGAGCGATGCCGATATTGCTGCAATTTACAATGCTCCGAACGATATACCTACTGATTTATCCCTAGCGGCTGCCTATGATACAGACCGCACAAGCAATCTTACCCATTGGTGGAGGATGGAGGAAGGGTCGGGTAGTTCAGTTGTCAACACGGCAAATAGCGGAACAAATGATGGCACTATTAGCGGAGCAACCTTCTCAACGAGCGTACCATCATGAGTAAAAAATTTGTAATTCTAGATTCATCGGAAGTGTCATCTGTTAACTTTGACGAAGTAATGGAATATAGTGCTGATATGCTGAGATACTCACTAGACGGTACACAGACCTTTGTCAAATTTGAGGGTGATACACCAAGCTTTCTTGAAGGCAAACCCACTCACACTCTCAGTGAAATGCATACCATTTTAGACGGAGAAGAGTGGACTGACCCAAGCATTGACTGATGAGCGAGGCAACTGAAGTAGGTGAAGGTACTCAAATAAAAGCGAATCTTGCTTTTATGGCGAAAACTATTTCACTAGTTTGTATCGCCACCTATTCCTATGTCACCATCAAATCTGACATCGATGATTTACGGAATGAGAATGTCAGGATACATCATGAGGTGGACATGAATTCGGAGTTCAGAACTAAGTGGCCGCGCGGCGAGCTAGGTGCTTTGCCGGACGATGCAGAGCAGAATATGAGACTACTATTCCTAGAGAAACAGGCACTCAAGCATGAGGACTTATTGGAAGAATTAAGGTATGGAGTCATTCAGTAATGGAAATTTCACATTATATGTTTGTGGGTGTGGGTATGGCACTTTCAATCTTGGCATTCTTCATAAAAAGAAACAAATGGGAGTTGGATGATATGAAGGAGAGGATTCGTCAGATGGAAATAAACCATGCGGGTCAGACCAAAGATTTAGAACATTTAATGAAAGTCGCAGAGGATCGTAGAAGAGCAGAGATAAAACTTTTTGAAAAACTAGATGCAAAATAATGTTCGAGTTACTTACACTTTTTTTGACAGGTGGGGGATCAGCCGCAATGGGAAGCATACTCAAGGGTGTGTTTGGAATGTTAACGGATGCAAGGCAACAGAAGTATGAAATCGAAATGGCAAGAGAAGCTCGCAACAATGAGTTTGCGATTAAATTCCAAGAGAGTCTTAATAGTGGTGATGGGGGTGCTTTTACTCGCGCTACTCGTAGGATGCTCGCGCTCATTGGCATGGGTACAATCAGCTTCGTCACGTGCATCACAGCAATTTACCCATCAGTCCCACTCCTCAGTACAACAAACATTACAGGAGAGGGAACAAGAGAGTTTCTTTTCGGACTCCTCAGTTTTCCAATTGAGCAAGCCAATTTGGTCGTCACCACAGGCCACCTCTGCCTCTTCCAAACCTCAGTCGTGTTGCCAATGATTGTAGGATTTTATTTCACACCCGGAGGGAGACGATGATGATAGATCGAGTATCAGTCTTAGGTCTAAGTGGTACATTGGCCACCTTTGGTTTATCGACACTAGACTCATTATTCGGATGCATAGCGGGTGTGATCACTATTGTCTACATGAGTATTAAAGTTTATCAGGAGATAAAAAAGAAATGACTCGATATCGTTCATATGGAAGATTGGATGATCGTGTACTTGAGGCAGGTGACACAGGTTTTGTCGGCTTAGGAACTAGAGAAGAACCTACGCAACTAAACGGTGGGTTTGTCAGTAATGCCAAAAACATGAGGATGGATGATGGTAAGGCAACCACAAGAGTTGGTTCAGAAAAAATCTTGGACTTTGGTGGAACAGAAGAGACTGAGATTTATGCAGGCAGATTTTATGGTGGTATAGGTAGTCAGGACAGGAATCAGGTATTAATGTTGCAAGAAAATAAACTGCAACTTTGGGATGGAGAAACTTTAACTTCCAAGAATTTTACAACCATATACAAATTTCCACCTTTTCTTCCTGTCTACTTAGACTTTTTATTATTGGAGGAAGGTCAGACTTTCGATGAAATTTTAGCTGAAAGTATGGATGTAATCCAATATAACAATCAGGTTATATTATTACAGGGAAGAGGTAAGCATTTACCTATAAATCTAGATTTCTTTTTACCACAACCTGCACAAAAGTGGAATGGTAATACGAATGAAAACTTTATTCAGGATGATAATATTCCACCCGGTGACTTTGGAATAGTTACAGGCAATCGCTTGGGTATACAAACAGATGCTGACACAATTAGTTTCTCAGATATTGCAGATGAGTCAACATATGATGTTGCAAATGAATTCAGATTTGGAGTTGGTGATGGTGACGATATTATTGGCATGTCACCAATACCTGAAGCATCTGCCTTAATATTTAAAAGACGATCCATGTGGGCTATAACAGGATTAAACTTGATGGCAGTTACAGGACAGTCACCATCCATTACGCAGATCAGTAAACAGACAGGATGTGTATCAAGGCATTCAATACAGAATGTTGGTTCAGCAGTTTTCTTTCTTGGTGATAGTGGAGTTTATGCAATAGATATTGGATTGGATGCATCAAGGGCAAGAGGCACATTGGCAAGGTTTGATCTAAGGGATGAACCTTTATCTAAGCCTATTAATGACAGAATACTTGCAGAAGATTTTGATTTGGCAGAGATTAAATGTCGCTCTGTATTTTTTAACAACAGATATTTTTTGTCCTTTAATCAAACTGAGGAAAAAAGTACAGTCTATATATATAATACATTGATTGGTGCATGGGAGAGTATTGATGAATATCCTTTCACTATTACTGATTTTGTACGTGGTAAAACTAAAGTGGATAAAAAAGAAAGATTATATATAGCTAACAGGCAAGGTAGGCTTTATCGTATTGATGATGAGTTTGAGGCAGAAGCAGACAGAAGGACAGGGTATGGTACAGATGACGGAACAGCTATTTCTTGGGAGTTGGACACAAGAGCATATGACAATCAGAACCTAGAGGTCAAAGATTTCAGAAGAGGTTATGCAAAATTAGAATCCTTAGACTCCACAGGAACAATTACACTATCTGCGGACATTACTGATCCTGATAGTACTAGATCAATTAGTGTAGCTCGACCCTCCAATGAGGGATACCTTGACAGGTTTACCGTAAGAAAAAGAGGAAACTCTATCAAGTATAAGTTTTCAGGCACAGGAAGAAGTGTGATTAAACATGTTCGTACAGAATTTACTCAAACCAATAATAATACAATTTCAACGAAGGAATAAATATCATGGCATTAGCAACTAATTATAACAATACAACATTTTCATCAGGTGAATTGGTTACGCATGACAAATTAAACACCGTTAAGGTAGTACAAACAGGTGACACATCTGCAAACAACATAATAGGTAATGCGGGGCAGTTGACTTTTGACACGACAACCAAACAGTTAAGAGTACATGACGGATCAACGGCCGGAGGTCATATTCTTGGTGGACAAGGTGGTGCTGTTATAGCAGACGATGCTGTAACTGACACAAAATTAGCAGACAATGCTGTTATTACCGCAAAAATTAAAGATTCAACAGGTGCTTCTGATGGGGTAACTTTTGCTAAAATACAATTTTTAGCTAATTTAAAAGTAATCGGTAACGTAAGTGGAAGTCTTGCAGTACCTACTGAGATTACTATTAATGATACAGATAGTATGAGTGATGCAAGTGCCACTACACTTGCCACCTCAGAAAGTATTAAGGCTTATGTGGATTCTGTTGGTAATAATGTTTTCGCAAAAGGGTTTATAGATACTAGCGGAAATGTAACAAGAGGAACTAACATAGCTTCTGCTACTTATGCGACTGTAGGTTCGCTTGCTTATCAACTTTTTACTATTAACTTAACAAGTGGTCCTGCCTCTGATCACGGAAGTTACAATGTACAAATAGGATTAAGATGCTCATCAGAAGGTAATGATACTGCCGGACTTGTTACATACAGGTGGGTAAGTTCCACACAAATAAAAGTATCGGTCAATGGTGTTAATGATGCTTCGCAACCTGTCGATGGAATAAGTTTTTTGATAATAGAATAGTAAAAATGTCATAGGTTAATGGGGCAGATAAAAACAGAACTGATAAAAAAACTCAAAGGGTTTTCACCTTTTGAGCAGATTGTTATGCTATATTCTGACAAGGCAAAGTTCTTTGCAGAGATGAATAACTATATGATTGGTGGGTTTACACTATCCACCTCATCATTATTTTTAATGGCAAAACCAATCAACCGATCAGAAGACCCAAGCAATCAATGGTATCCCAAAAACCCTGACTGTTGGTATGTCAGATGGGCAGCAGGTTTTGGTGGACTGAGGGCAATGATGGATGCCGTTGAGCCATTGCCTTTTGTTATGTTCCGTAGGGTAAGGGAGAATGGTGAATCGAATTTAAGAACTTACAAATGGGAATCACTTTACAGAAAGACAAGCATATGAATGATCCTTTAAAACAAGCCGCTAATTTATTAAATGAAAATGCTCCAACAGGTGAGCGTTTAGCCTATGTCAATCCTTTTGAGGAGCAGATGCTTAAGGACATGGGAGGTTCAGGTAAACCTGCAGCAGGTGATGTTCCATCATACAAGAAAGGTGATGTTAGTCCACCTCCACCTAGAGACCCATATACAGAGATGATGCGAACTCTTAAAGGTCAGGAAGCTACAGCAAAACCACTTTTAGACCTTGAGACAGAGTTCCGTCCACAATTTGCAGAACTAGAGAAACGTATACGACTTGAGCAAATGGGTGTTGCTGATCCATCCAAGGGTATGCTTCAGGCATTTGAGGAAGATATAGTACCATCACAAATGAGGCAGAGAAGAGCTGCGGTAGAGGGTGACATTGCAATGGTTCGTGATCTTGGTCAGGAGTTGGTGCAAGCTCAGAGAGAAGCTGATCCATTGGCAGAAAGTTTACGTCAGCAAGTGATGGAATCATCAGGAGATATGTTGGCAAGAGCTAGAGAAGATTACATGGCTGGTGGTGGATTAACCAATCAGGAAGCAAGGGACTTGGATCAGCAGATGTTAGGAATTGCACAGAGTCGTGGAATTGGTGGGCAAAATATTTCTGATATAAGTCGCATTAGGGCAAAGATAAGTGGTGACCGTGCGGCTCGCCAACAGAGACAGGCAAACCTTGATGCAAGTATGCTTTCAGCACAAAGAGCATATGGTATGGGAGCAGTTAACCCATTATATGCGTTGACACAAAGATCAACTAGGGTGCCGGGAGATGTTTCTCAGCAGTTTGGAACATCAGCATTTGCGCTTGATAGTGGCCCTGCTATATTCAACCCTGAGAGTCCATATGCACAATCACTTTATGCATCCAATCAACAGAATATTATGGATGCTAGAACAGCGACTGCAGCCAATCGTGCCAATATGTTTAGTGGTGCGCTTGGTGGTCTAGGCGCTCTTGGGGGTGGAGCGCTTACAGGTAGTATGGCAGAGGGCGGATTCTTTATGAAATAGGAGGAAATTAATCATGGCAAGAAGACCATTTTTCGGAAGTTCAGGAGCAGCACCAACAGCACGCATGGATATGCGTGTCGCAACAGAACCCGGTCGTGCATACGGTGATCTATTTCAAAACCTTGGTAGATTGGGAGGTGCTTTATTAAAAGATTACGGAGACACCAAGAAGAAGAGGCAAGAGGATGAGGGAACTATAAAAAAGATTTCAGGAGCTTTAGACTTATTGTCCTCAAGAGATAGTGGTAAAAAGCAACTTTATGAAGCAATGAAGTCTAGGATAAATGATCCTGAAGTTGGACTTACACAGAGGGTAAGCGAGGCAACAGGCTTATTAGATACAATTTCTTTGACCCAAAACATATCTAATGAGCAAGACTTAATGTCGTTAAGGAAAGATCGAGCAGCGCAAGAAAAAGAGTTAACTTCCCTTCGTGCTGACTCACAAAAATTACAAAATATAAGAGATAAATTCGATCTTGGTCAACAAATTAAGAGAGATGATCTCTTTCCTGTAGAGCAACAAGTTGAAATGGAAATACAAGAGAGGCAAAACAAACTTGATGCTCAGACAGAAAATTACAAAGCATCTCAACTTAATCGAGCAAATGCTGAGTTTAGACTTCGACAGTTAGAGGACAATCAAGATTTGGATCGTGCAACAAAAGAAGTTGAGCTTGAAAAAGCACGGAAAGACCTTGAGTCGTCTGATATTGAATTAAATACTGCTCGTAGACAGTACGATAGAATCTCAGGTCTTGATACTAGATTTGATTTATCAGATAAAGTTGTCCCTGACCCAAATGATGAAATTTTTCAATTATTGGCAACAATGGATTTAAATACTGCCTTACAGGGTGACCTTGGTGGTATGTTTATGAGAACTCTATCAGCACCTCAAAAGTTCCTTACGGGTGGTACTCTTGCGGAAGCAACTGAAGCTGAGGGGCAAAAAATAAATACAATAGATTATTTATTAAGAGAACCTTTATTAAAAAGACTTTCCTCTCGACCAACCAATTTGACAAATGAAAAGGTTGATGAAATCTTGCCGAAGAAAAATGAAAATCCTGCTGATGGCAAAAAGAAAATTAGAGAAAGTTTATTACCTGCACTCAGGAGTCAATTAGCTGAAGCAAAGCGTACACTTTTGAGTACAGCAGAAAGCGAAAAAACATATATTGAGGATGCTGAAAAGGCAGCAATTCAACTGCCTAATATTATTAAAGGTTTGGAAATAGCTTTGATTGATGATCGTGATGAAAGAAGGTCTGCGTTTAGTGCTTTTTTTGAATCTGACACTACAACTCAACCAACTGTGGGTGCTACAACTATGGGTACAACAGATTTAGGTGTAAAATATAAGGTTTTAACGGACTAAAAATATGGCAAGAGTAAATATAGATGGTGTAGGTGTAGTCGAACTTGATGATTCTTTTTTGCAATTAACAGAAGCTGAGAAACAAAGGACAGTAGATGAGATATTCGCAAAACATTCTAATAGATCAAAGCCAAAGCCTCGCCTTACTCCTGTTGCGGCTAGAGCGTTAGAAACTTCTAGTGGCTTAGAAAAAGCTAATTCAATAGCAAAAGGTATAAATGTTGGTTTTTTAGCTGACATGGGTGGATTAAATCCTTTTGATCTTGCAAACTCATTACTTTCTGCTGTTGGCTTAGGTACAGATGAGCCATACTTAGGCAGTAAAAGTATAAGAAGAGCATTAAAGGCAGGTGGAATGGGCTACATGGATGAGTCTGAATTGCCCGAAGACCAAAGATCACTTGCTAGAGGTGGAAGAACAGTTGGTGGTGGTGTAGCCACTATGACCCCTGTATTTCAAGCGGCTAAAGGACTATCTGCGGCACAAGCACTAGCACCAAGAGCAGTATCGCAATCCGTCAAAAGAAAAACTATACCAAAAGAAACAACAGAAACTGCAATCAGTAAGATAGGAACTTTTGCAAAAGAATTAGCTCCGTCCACACGGTCAGCACTTAGCGAAATGGTTAAGACCACAGCACGTAGCCCACTCAAAATGGCTGCACTAGAAGGTAGTGCTTTAGCCTCAGCGGGTACTTTTAGAGCATTATCAGAAGAGGTGGGTCCTGCTGATTTCTTGGTGGATATGGTTGGTGAGGAAACGGCAAGACAAATGCAAGGTAGCTTTGCTGAAATTTTAGGAGGTACGGCAAACCCCACAACTCTTGCATCTGTTTTAGTTGATAGGGGTGCGCCTATTGTGACTAAAACAACACAAGCTTTCAGTAAGTCAGGTAGAGAGGCTGAAAGTCGCCGCAAAATATTAAAAATTTTAGAAGACAATAAAATCCTTACTAAAGATGTTTTAAGTGATGATGCTAAACTTGCAACATTAGCGAAACAATTAGAGGGTGAAAAAGGTTTTGGCACGACAGCACAAGTTACACAAGACCCACAAATTAGGCAGGTATTTACTGCCATGCAAAATAAGTTAGTTTCTGAAGGTAACGAAAAATTAAAAAAGGCAGTTGCTGAACAGACTAAAAAAGCTTTTGACGATTTCGATAAAAATATTCGCAAGCTACAAAATAGTGGTGACCCCGAAATGGTAAAAGAGGCGGCTCGATTGCGATTGGAAATGTTTAATAAAAATGTTGATAAGAGGGTTAGTAATGCTGAAAAACGCATGGGTGAAGTAGTGGCAAAAGTTCTAAATAAAAACTCTGATGATGCGGTAAGTGCTTCAATTGAAGCTAGGAGAATAATTGATAATGAATTAGATAAAGCGCGTGATATGGAGTCTAAGCTTTGGAATGAGGTTGATAAGGATGTAGAAGTGCCAAACCTTGGTAAAAACACAGTTAAAACTACAGATAGTATTAAACAAAATTTGTTACCTGAAGAAAAACTATCTGCACCTATTGAGGCATTTGTAAATAGATTAAGAAGAAATCAAGGTGTAGGTAAGGACGTAGAACCCTATTTTCAAAGACCATCTGATTTAAAGCCAACAAAAAGAGTCATACCAAAACCCACACCCATATCTGCAAAAGAATTATTTAGAGCAAGGACACGTGCATTAGAGTTAGCAAAGGAAGCAAAAGCAAGTAAGGAATTTGGAAAGCAACGTAGGTTGAATGAAATTGCTGAAGCAATGTTACAAGATTTGGAAACAGTTGTTGATGACTCTGCTGAATTAGCGCGTAATTTTAGCAAAAGCTTAAATGATAGATTTAAGACAAAACAGATTATAGGCATTCGTGAAGTTGAGCCTGAGCGTGCCCTACAAAAAGGTATAGGATCGGGATTAAGTGGGGTTTCAGACAATTTAAGGGCAGTAAACATGCGTTTAATGAAAAAAGCGACTGAAAGTAATGAGGCGGCTAAAGCTTTGCATGTGGCACAAAAAGATTTTATTCAGGCAACAATGGCAAGAGTTGTTGATCGGCAAACAGGAAAAGTAAATCCCAATGATCTAGCAAGGCTAATAAGAGACAACCCACAAACCTTTAAAGAGGTTGGGTTGATAGATGATATGAATGATCTTAATCAACAAGCACGGTTAGTCAGGGGTCTTGAGAAAACTGCTGAACTAGGAAAAGGCTTTGCAAAGAAAAGAAGTTTAGTAGGAATGATACTTGATCCAAATGAAACAAAAGGTGGTGTCATTGGGGTGATAAATAGAGCATTTACATCGAGATATCAAGCAGATGCATTTCGTGATTTATTTAAAATTGTACAGAAATCACAGAATCCTAATGCGATTGAAGGGTTGCGTCATGCCATATTTGACAAACTTTTAAATGACTCAAGAATTAAAACAGGTGAATTAGAGGGTTTTATAAGTGGCAGAGCATTAGATGATTTATTAAATACTGTATCTCAAGGTAAAACACTCAGGCAAAATTTAGTAGCATCAAAACTTATCACAACCGATCAAGTAAAGGGATTATCAGAAATAACAAAAAGAGCAAGAATACTTGAGGGTTCCGCTAATGACACAAGAAAACTCGATACTATTATAAAGACAGGTGATGGGTTGACTAATCTTCTAGCTAGAATAGCAGGATCAAAAGTTGGTCAAAACTCTCCGCTTTCAAATATGTTTGGTGGTAGTAACCTTGTGATACAGGCGGCTTTTTCAAAATACGCACAAAAGGTATTAGAAAAGATACCTGCAATGAAGTTGGAAAGTACAATTACTAAAGCTTTACAAGATCCAAAATTTATGGCATATTTGCTACGTAAAAACCCTAGATCTATTGATAGAAAAACTAATACAGCAATCAAAGCTTATCTATTACAACAGGGGTTATTGGATCGTGAAGGTAGTACTCAGACAGTATCAACTGAATTTATGATGGATCAAGAAGAGCAACCAACTAACCCTTGACACTTTTTATATTTTTTATAGATTATACTTACATTCATTATTCATAATATTATCCTTATTATGTAGCTACCTCTGAGAGGGGGTAGCTTTTTTATTTGTTGACATGTTTGTGCATTATTTGTACATCTGCAATCTCTCGCCCAAAAGGGCATAACTTAAACATATAAATAATAATATTATGGGATTCTTAGACAACATTAGTGAAGAACCGGCCAAGGTCGGAAAGTATGTAAAATTACAGGATGGTGACAATCGTATTCGTTTACTCGGAGGAGGAGATGATGGATTGCTCATCTTCGGAAAAGAAGGATGGACAGGTGATGACGATGACAGAAAGGTTCACCGTTGGGATATAAAAGCAGATGCTCCAAAGTTAAAGTTTAATGATGAGCCAAAAACTTTTATGGCAGTACCTGTATGGAATTACCAAGTCAAAGCCATTCAGATTTGGAACATTACACAGGCAACCATTCGCGCAAAGATTCGTGAGTTGGCAACTGATCCTGAGTGGGGCGATCCACGCAACTATGATATTAAGGTGAAAAAAGAAGGTAAGCAGTTACTTACCAAATATGAGGTTACACCTTGCAAGGAGAAAGAGTTGTCGGATGAAGTTAAAATTGCATTCGAGTCGGCAACTATAGATACTAAAGCATTGTTTGACGGTGGTGATCCACTACCTGAAGGATGAGTGGCAAGTTTAGTATTGAGATACATAGTAACCCATCAAGATATGATTTTGAAGGATCAATAGCAGATATCATAGAAGCGATGGATAATCTACATAGGTATCTATTGGATGGTCACGATCCAAGAATCGCTCATACAAAAGTTGATGGGTTGAAAAGATCAAACAGGAATCATGTATCCACAAGAGCTTTATCTTCTCAGAAAGAGGAAATACAAAGGTCTAGCTTTGATATAACCCTAAAACAGATTAAGGACAATGCTACAAGGTGATATAAGCAATAGCGAGTATCACTCGATGCCTGAGTTAGGTAGAAGTACTGCATTTGATCTGATTAATACATGCCCAAAGCTAGTCAAACACAACAGACAAACAATACAAACTGATGCCCCACATTTCGTAATTGGCGGTGCATTCCATACTGCCACACTTGAGCCACATAAGCTTGATAGTGAGTATGGGTGCAAGCCAATCGAAATAGATGGACAGTCCCCTCGAACCAAACATTACAAGGAATCGTTTGAGTTGATTGAGAGGTCTGATCCACAAAAGAGATGGTTAACCCCAACTGATTGGGACAAAGTTATAGAAATGTCTGAAGAGGCAAAGGAGCATCCGTTCCTACAAAGCTACCTGTCTGAGCCTGACAAGATAATTGAAGGCACAGGTTTCTTTGACTTAATGGGTGCAAGGTGCAAAGTCAGACCCGACTATTATTGTCCATCAGACGGTACGATCATCGATCTGAAATCCACAACGGATGCAAGTCCAAAGGATTTCAAGAAGAGTGTATACAAATATGGATATGCTTTTCAGGCCGCATGGTATCTGCATGGATTAAGATTGTGTGGTGAAGAACCAAAGAGGTTTCTTTTCTTTGCAGTTGAAAAGACACCACCATATATGACTGCAATATATGAGATTGCTAGTTATGATGTGGACAGACAGATACCTATGATGGAAAAAGCCTGTGCTAAATGGGCAAAGTGTGTGGAAACAGGAGTATGGGAAGGTTACCCCGATGACATACAGATTCTTGATATGAGCAATAAGATTGCTAATGGAAAGATGTCGATTTCCAAATTGGCAAAACACTTCCGACTATCGAGGAATACAATAACCAAATACATCTCAGGATTAGAGAGACAGATAGTGGGTAGAGAAAGTCTGTATGATCTAAACGAGGTAACTGAAGCAATAAAAAATGGCAAAAAAAATAAACGCAAATCGAAAAGGTAAAGCGTTTGAGCGTAAAGTTGCACACATATTAAGTGACAATGGATTCCCTGCGAGGAGAGGACAACAGTTCGCAGGGAGTCCTGAGTCACCTGATGTGGTGAGTGATGACTTTCCTTTTCATGTGGAATGCAAGGCAGTCGAGAAATTAAACTTGGACAATGCCATGCTACAATCAATCAAAGACGCAGGCGAAAAAGCACCCTGTGTCATTCATAAAAAGAATCATTCAGACATACTATTCACCTGTAAATTGGATGATTTTTTAACACTATTGAACAAAAAAAGTTGGGAATAATGATATGACAAAAGAGATTAGGATAAGAGTTGATGATGAATTATATGATAAATTACAGGAGTTTTATAATAAAAATAAGAGTCAATATTCCACATTTTCTTCGGCAATGCGTGATCTTTTTGTCCACATTTTGCGGACATTTTGCGGACAAAATGCGGACATTTTAGCGGGTTTCCCTCACGTGCGCGCGACACTTCCTTCGGAAGTTACTAATAATTATATACCCAAAAAAGAAAAACGAACGACCCCAAAAAAACGTGCCTGTTCCATACCAAAAGACTTCAATCCCCCTGCGGCCATCGCAAGCGATGAAAACATTGATCACAAAAAAGCAGTTGAATATTTTCGTAATTGGGCAGAGTCAGCAGATAAAAAATATGTTGATTGGATTGCATGTTACAGGAATGCATGTAGGGGTTGGTTAAAGGATCGAGTCCCCCCG
>BCSF01000381.1_pt1 | contig 18356 bp, 26 predicted proteins | sample 1016431 | NCBI WGS metagenome assembly BCSF01 (sample SAMD00045685;SAMD00045686;SAMD00045687;SAMD00045688;SAMD00045689;SAMD00045690;SAMD00045691;SAMD00045692;SAMD00045684;SAMD00045690;SAMD00045691;SAMD00045692;SAMD00045684;SAMD00045685;SAMD00045686;SAMD00045687;SAMD00045688;SAMD00045689, study...
GTATTACATTGCGGTGGACTTGGCGGGGTTTGCGGATGTGGCTAAAGTCACTACTAAGACGAAGCGGCTTGACCAAACTGCCATCTCGGTTGTTAAAGTCAGTGAAGAAGGTTGGTGGGTAGCTGAGATTATTCACGGACGTTGGGATATTAAACAAACAGCTAAGAAAATATTTGATGCTGTTGCATTCTATAGACCCGTATCTGTAGGCATTGAAAAAGGTGCATTAAAAAATGCAGTGCTTCCGTATTTGACAGATATTATGAAAGCCAGTCAAAAATTTTTTCGGGTTGAAGAACTTACACATGGAAATAAGAAAAAAACAGACCGTATTGTTTGGGGCTTACAAGGACGTTTTGAACATGGTCAAATAACTTTAAATGAAGGAGAGTGGAACTCACAGTTTTTAGATGAATTGTTTCAGTTTCCAAATCATTTAGTGCATGATGATTTAGTTGATGCACTTGCTTATATAGATCAACTTGCTAAAGTAGCATACTATTATGACTACGAAGAAGATGAATTTGAAATATTAGACCCAGTAGCAGGATATTAAAATGCAATACGAAAACTTTGATGATCTATCAAATACACTGGAAGGATGGGTTGTACATAAATGCAACCAATGGCGCGATCATTTTGAGTCAAACTATCAAGATAAGTTTGATGAATATTATCGACTATGGCGGGGAATTTGGGCTTCTGAAGATTCTTTAAGAATGTCTGAACGCTCCCGTTTAATTAGTCCCGCACTACAACAAGCTGTTGAATCAGCAGTAGCTGAAGTTGAAGAAGCTACATTTGGACGCGGAAAATGGTTTGATATTAAAGATGACTTTCAAGATTCCCAAAAAGTTGATGTTCAATTTATACGTAATCAACTGTATGAAGATTTAACATTTGTTTCGGCTCGCAAAAGTATTGCTGAATGTTTGTTAAACTCCGCTGTTTTTGGCACAGGCATTGGAGAAATTATTGCAGAGGAAACAACCGAGTTTACTCCTGCAACACGCCCAGTAATGGACGGGGCAATGCAAGCGGTTGGTGTTGAAGAAAAAACTAAAACTGTATTTAAATTACGTCCAGTAATGCCACAAAACTTTTTAATTGACCCTGTTGCTACTTCTATTGATGAAGCATTAGGCGTTGCAATTGATGAGTTTGTTCCAATGCATCAGGTAATTAAACTGCAAGAGCAGGGTGTTTACAATGATGTTGAGATTACTCAAGCGGCAACCGATGTAGATCTTGAGCCGGATCAAGATTTAACTATGTATGCGGATGATAAAATTCGTCTAACAAAATACTATGGATTAGTTCCAAGTGATTTACTAGAAGACGGAGATGAAGATAGTCAGTATACTGAAGCAATTGTTGTTATTGCAAACAATGGTATTTTATTAAAAGCGACAACAAATCCTTATATGATGCAAGATCGTCCGGTTATTGCATTTCCATGGGATGTTGTCCCGTCTCGTTTTTGGGGACGCGGTATTTGCGAAAAAGGTTATAATGCACAAAAAGCCCTTGATACAGAACTACGCGCAAGAATTGACGGGCTTGCGCTCACTGTACATCCTATGCTTGCTGTTGATGCTTCACGTCTTCCTCGTGGAAGCAAGTTGGAAGTTAGACCCGGCAAGGCCATCCTTACGAATGGCAATCCATCAGAAGTCTTACAGCCGTTCAAATTTGGAACCCTTGACCCTAACACATTTAATCAGTCTGCGGCACTACAGCAAATGGTGCAAATGGCAACAGGAGCAATTGATGCCGCAGGTATCCCCGGCTCGATTAATGGAGATGCCACAGCCGCGGGTATTTCCATGTCATTAGGAGCCATTATCAAACGTCACAAGCGTACATTAATTAATTTCCAAGAAGCTTTCTTGTTGCCGTTTGTATCTAAAGTTGCTCATCGTTATATGCAATTTAGTCCTGATACGTATCCAGTTCAAGATTTTAAATTTGTTCCGTCTTCTTCTTTAGGTATTATTGCTAGGGAATATGAAGTTACACAACTTGTCCAGTTGTTACAAACAATGTCTCCTGAATCTCCGATGTATCCAATGCTAATTGAATCTATTGTTGACAATATGAATCTTAGTAATCGAGAGCAAATTATTGAGGGATTGCGTCAAGCTAATCAACCAAATCCACAAGCACAAGAAGTACAACAACAAGCAATGCAAATGGAAATGGCGCAGAAACAAGCAACCGTAGAAAATATTCAAGCACAAACCGCAGAGGTAATTTCTAGGGTACAGCAAAACTCTGTTGAAACAGAGCTACTTCCTGTTGAAACATTAGGAAAAATAGGAACTCCAGAAGATACTGATTTTAAACAACGGGTCGAATTAGCTAAATTAATACTTAAAGAACGTGAAATCGCTAGTAAAGAAGAAATTGTTGAAAAACAAATGAGTCAATAAAATACTTGACAAATTGATAAAAGTATGATATAATATTAAAAAGTAATAACGGGAGAAACTCTATTGAGTCCTGAAGACGACAAATATTATGACAATTATCTTGATTTGTTTTTACATGATGGATGGAAACAATTTATTGAAGAGTCTGCACAGTTATTAGACTCATACAAAATTGAAGACATTAAAAATGAACAAGATTTATTTTTTACTAAAGGTCAGGTTAATATCCTGACAAACATTACTCGCTTTGAAACAGCGATACGAAATGCACTTGAAATGGAGTCTGAGGATGCTTAGACGTTACAATTTCAAATGTATAAAATGTCATCACATTGAAGAACAATGGGTAGATTCTACGGATAAATTTGCTACATGTCCTGAATGTGGTGATACCGCACAGCGGATAATCTCAAGTGTCCGAACACATTTCAAAGGTACTGGATGGCCCAGTGCTGATGATGCGTGGGCTAAGGATCACGAAAGAGCCGCTAAAGTATAATTATTTCCATAATGCTATTCTAGCACGGAGTTAAAATATGGCACGATTACTAGATGTTAGTCCCGAAGAACTACAAGACGGGGAAGATTTTACACCTTTAGAAGAAGAGCAGGCTCCTGAAGAGGAACAACCGGCAGAGCCAGAAGAAGTACAAGAAGCCGAAGAAGAAGATGATATTCCTGAAAAATATCAGGGTAAGGGCATTAAAGATATTGTCCAGATGCATCAAGAGGCAGAAAAACTTTTAGGCAAACAATCTTCTGAAGTTGGAGAACTCCGAAAAATTGTAGATGATTTCGTTAAGACTCAGCTTGACAAAGCCAATAGCCCACAACAAGACGAAGAAAAACTCGACATTTTTGAAGATCCTGATAAATATATTGAACACAAATTTGCTAACCATCCTAAAATAAAAGCTGTTGAAGAAATTTCCCGCAATATGCGGCAACATGAAATTATTAATAGACTTCAAACAGCCCACCCTGACTTTAATGATATTGTTACGGCAGATAATTTTAAAGAATGGGTATCAAAATCAAGTGTTCGTATAGAGTTATTTAACAGAGCAAATGATCAATTTGATTATGATGCGGCTGATGAACTTTTAACAACGTGGAAAGAACGTCAGAATCTTGTTAAAGAAACAGCAGAAATGCAAGAAACTGATCGCAAACGCCAATTGAAGTCTGCTTCTACTGGCAATGCAAAAGGTTCAGGGGAAGCACCAAGTCGAAAAATCTACCGTCGTGCTGATATTATTAAACTTATGCAAACTGATCCGAAGCGTTACCAATCATTAAGTAATGAAATTATGACTGCATATGCTGAGGGTCGTGTCAAATAGCGTTAAGGAGCTAACACATGGCAACTGCAACATATCCGGGCGCCGCCGGTTTTACGGCGAAAGCGGAAGCGGATAAGTTTATCCCCGAAATTTGGTCGGATGAAATTATTGCCGCTTATGAAAAATCTCTTGTTCTTGCAAACTTGGTTAATCGTATGCCAATGACAGGAAAGAAAGGAGATACTTTACACATTCCTAAGCCAACTCGTGGCGATGCGAATTTAAAATCTGCTGATACTGCTGTTACAATTATAGCAAATACAGAAGACGAAGTACGAGTCTCAATTGACAAGCATTACGAATATTCTCGTATGATTGAAGATATCGTAGATGTTCAAGCTTTATCTTCATTACGTCAGTTCTATACTACAGACGCAGGTTATGCGCTTGCAAAGCAGGTTGATACTGATTTGTTTGCGTTAGGTACAAAGTTTGACGAGCTTGGCGGAACTAATGATGGTGCTGACTATGTGCATCCGCATTCGTTCTTTATGGATGCATCTGATTCTGATGCAGGATCGTTACAGCCTTATGCAACTGATACGGTTATTCCTGCTGATGTATTTACTGATAAGGGATTCCGTGAGGCTATTAAAAAATTAGACGACAATGATGTACCAATGGATGGACGGTTCTTTGTAGTACCACCTTCTGTTGTAGAAACATTGCGTGGACTTGAGCGTTATGTTTCAGATTCATTTGTTTCTGGTCGCCCAGTTGAAACAGGCATGATTGGGTCTGTTTATGGTATTGATATTTATGTCTCTACCAACTGCGCGGTTGTAGAAACAGCGGCGGCTAACTCTAATTCATCAGTTGATACGCTTAGTGCAATCTTAGCACATCGTGATGCAATGGTATTTGCAGAGCAAATGGGTGTTCGTACTCAAACACAATACAAGCAAGAGTACCTTGGTGATTTGTTCACCGCGGATACGCTGTATGGTGTTCAAGTCTTGCGGCCTGAAGCTGCATTAACAATTGCTTTTTCTAAGTAAAAGCACTCTAGGGAGTCCTTGTGGCTCCCTACCTTATTCTATAAACTGGAGATGTGAATGGCTATCTTTCGTGGGACAGGTGGTTCTGGAGATTCAACAACAGATACTACTGTTAACACCGTTACACAATTTTCAGTCCAAGCACAATCATCGGCAACGGCGGCGGCGGCTTCTGCGACAGCGTCAGCGTCTTCTGCGACAGCGGCGGCGGCTTCTGCAATAGCCGCACAAAATGCAGTAAGTTCTGGAATTTCAACTTTAGGTCTTACTGGATATGTATTTGATTTAGCCGGTATTCAAACTGGAGATTTAATTCATTGGAACGGGTCTAATTTAGCCCCTTTAGGTCAGGCAAATGTTACTGACGGAGGAAACTTTTAAATGAGTAATACAGTACGTATTAAAAGACGAGCGTCCAGTGGATCAGCAGGGGCGCCATCATCACTAGCAAACGCAGAACTTGCATTTAATGAAGCAGACGATACCCTTTATTATGGTAAAGGCACAGGAGGTGCAGGAGGCACAGCAACATCTGTAGAAGCTATTGGCGGTACAGGTGCTTTTGTTGCACTTAGCGGTGCTCAAAATGTTGCAGGAATTAAAACCTTTGCTAGTAGTCCAGTAGCCCCTACTCCTAGTGCAAGTGACAATAGTACAAAAGTTGCTACTACGGCGTTTGTTAATAATCAAAATTATTTAACAGGCAACGAAAGTATTACATTAAGTGGGGTAGTTACTGGGTCCGGTACAACTTCTATTACTACAGCTTTTGATACAAATGGTGTTACATTACCTGATGGCTCTACAGCTACTACACAAGGTACAAACAACGATTCTACAAAGCTTGCAACAACCGCATTTGTTCAAAGTCGTATTGCAGAAGTTATTGACTCTGCTCCTGCCGCACTTGATACTCTTAATGAACTAGCGGCGGCTATAAATGATGATTCAAGTTTTTCTAGCACAGTTACAACAAGTCTTGGTGAAAAACTAGCAAAAGCATCTAACCTTTCTGATCTTGCTAATGCGGCAACTGCCCGTACAAATTTAGGTTTAGGTACAATGGCAACCCAAAATGCCTCGGGTTTGTCTAATGTAACTATTGACTGCGGAACCTTCTAATGTCTAATACAGTTCAGCATAAACGGTCTACGACAAGTGGAACGTCTCCGAGTGCCTCAGATTTAGCTGTAGGTGAAATCGGCATAAATACTGCTGATCGTACTTTATTTACTAAACATTCTGACGGCACAGTAGTTTCTGTTGCAGATGTAGCATCTGATACCACGCCACAACTTAGCGGCGACTTAGACACAAATAGTCATAACATACTCGTTGATTACCAACACTATATTCAATGGGGTAATCCTAATAATGAAAGTAGTCCTGATTTAAAAATAATGTCTAATAGCTATGGTGCAGGTCTTTTTAGTAGTAATTTAAGTTTTAATATTGGCACACAAGCTACTAACGGTTATGTTTCAATAAATAATCAAAGTTTTAGCCCTGCGTTTTCGGAATCAGCAAGATTTAATATAGGCGGTTCGGCAAATCTTTATTATGCTAATGTTAAAAAGTTAGAAACAACTTCTTCAGGAATCCAAACTACTGGAACAGTTAACGTAAATGGAGCGTACACGCTTCCAACATCAGACGGTAGTGCTAACCAAGTCTTGCAGACAGACGGAAACGGGGCGCTTTCATTCGCCACTGTGTCAGGCGGCAGTGGATCAGGTATATCAAACGTAGTTGAGGACACGACTCCTGAGCTTGGAGGAACCCTTGATTTAAACGGTCAAACAATAACTCAATCTATTGGTGCTGTTACGATTGAGAATCAGAATAATAATAAGAACGTAAACCTTTCTGTCGGTCAGGGGCATACAGTATTTGCCGTGACGCCGTCAGGGGTTGAACTAGATGATTCAAATAAAACTGCAAAGTTTGGTGGTGATGGTAGTACCGGCGGCGTAACACTTGCCAACGGGTACGTCGATATTAGAGGTAAGTCTGTCTCTGAGGCGACGTATGTAAATTTCTATTGCGAAAGCTCAAACGCTCATTCGGTAAAATTGCAAGCACCTGCTCACGCAGATTTTAGCGGAAACATTACTTCTACGTTACCTAATACGACAGGCACATTAGTTACTTCAAATGCTCAAAGACGTATTGAAGTAGTAAGCTCTTTGCCCGGTAGCCCAGACTCAAATACAATTTATTTTGTTACATAGGAAAACTTATGATAACCACAACTATTGAAGATATTATTGAATCAGGAGATCCAAACTACGTAGCTTCAATTCAACATAATTCAATAATTAATACGCCACGTGGAATGACAAAACTACACGGAATTATTTCAGCGAATCCTCCGAATGGAGAAACGTATGAAGAGATAAGTCATGATCCTTCTATTGCTTCTGCAATGGTAATGGCTTGGCTTCAAACTCTTGAGGAACATGTGTAGTGGCAGTTTACTGGGTTGATCCATGTTTAGGTGGTGGTTTTAATGGCACGGATGATGTTTGTCATGGTACTACTGGCACAGCAAAAACAGGAACATATAGTAATCCGTTTGGCCTAGACGAAATATTTAACACGGCAACTTCTAATCCTTTAGGTTTGGAAATTGGCGACGAAATTCGCATCAAAGGGGAGCAAGATAGCTTTTGGTGGAGTAGTTCTACATGGAATGTATCAGGTAATAAAAATTCTCTTAATAACACCATCGGATCAACTGATTACTACCAGTTTATAAATAATGGTAATGGCGTCTCAATGCCTTCTGATGCTTTTACTAGGGCAAGCGGCACTGCCGGTACTGCAAATTTATTCATGGTTAGCAACACCAGTGATTTTAATTGCGGTTGGGATAATCGTTTCATGTTCCAAGCAGGTAAATATTTGACAACTAGCATAGGAGTGCCTGCAAGAGATCCTAACTCGGCGGCTATAGCATATTTAGCGGCGGCATCTAATAGATATAAAAAGGTAGGAAATTTATCCTATAACCAAAATACAGCATCAACTAATCCAGAAGTAGAACTAAAGTGGTGCATCAAAACTCCAGAGCGAACTACGCTTAGTAGCGCCAGATATTTTTTGGGCCTCTATACTTCCACTGTTTCAAGTGGTGGTTCGAATATTTCAGGGCGAAAATTATCAGGAGGTATTACTGTTACTGACGGATGGTCATCCGAAACCGCGCAAACTTCAGGATATTACAGTTTACTTTTTAATCCTGCCGCTCATAATAGCAATGCATATCGCGCAACATATATACAAGTTGGGCCACTAGATATGCGAAATTCATATTTAGTTGGTTTTAATACGTCTAATCAATATTACAGTTATCCCCAAGTTGGAAGTAGTGTTTATTTTAAGGAGGCAGAAAAACCCACGAATGACAGTTCGGTCTCTGGATCTAATGTATTCACAAGCACAATTTACCTGCCAAATGTAATGTGTACAAGATTTTACAACCAACTTAATAATAGCAACAGTACTACCCTTGCTAAATATACTGATGTTAGATTTGGCACAGTACTACCTTATCAAACTTTTAACTACAATCGATATATGGGCTATGCAAGCAGTTCATATACTCAGCATGCGGGAATTACTACCCAACAAATGCATTTTGAGCGTGTTTTGTTTGGAGGAGGAAGCCAAAACAATTTTTATTTTGACTATATGCAAACGCCAAATATCTCTAGTTATGTAACTGATGCGGCTAGTGCGAGCGGAGTAAGTGGTTATCATATTGGCGATGTCATTGCCTTACCGTATTCTAACGGAAATAATCTTTTTACTATTCACGGTAGTAGTACAGCAGTAACGTTCAGATTAAAAAACAACAGCACGTATTGTTCAGATCAGGCAGGAATGATTAGACAGTCTAGTACAACCCAAAACTTTAGCGATCCTTTAAATTTTCATGCAGGAACAGGTTTAACTAATGCCGCTAGTAATTCAGATTTTGCACAGTGGCCTTACGCACATGAACTTCAGATACCCGGCCCTATTTGTAGATCATCCGCAATCCCATCAACTAACTGCCCTAGAAACGTAATTGATGCATCAAATGCCAATTTTTATGAACTTGTGCAAACGAGTATTCCACAAGCAGACATGGGGACTCAGACATATACCGCAGGACGTATAAACTTTGTAAACGCGGATGCAGGGTTGTTTAATAAAAACCTTTTCGATCATGACCATTATTTCCAAAATGCAACCACTCATACTCAATTAGTTTTCAAAGAATGTAATCTTACAGAAAATAGTAATGGGCCGCTTGTATATGGGACGTCACATGATGTTCAGGCCGGAACAGCTAGAGGTAGTTTTGCCTACACAAACTCAGATAACGAGTTGGTCATCATTCCAAATCGTGACTCAAGCATTACAGCATGTCACAATCTTTTTTATATACCTGTAACAATCCCTGATTTGTCTAGTGCTTCAACGATGACTACAACTGTTCAATGGTATTTGTCAAACTGGTATGCGCTGTCAGGAAGCTCGGAAGCTATTTTACAAATAAAACAAATTTCAGCGATGGATGCTACGGGTGCGATAACCGTTGCGGCGACTTATGCGGCAAGAACGTCGTCAAATGAGTATCCCACGCAATCAAATCCTTATTCTGTTACTTATGCTCGATCAGTGGGTACAAATATTGCATCAGTCAGTACAAGCTCAATAAACCCAAATGTAGTTTATATAGCGGTTGGTATGTATTTAGGTGATAACACTAGCCTTGCGGCAAATAGCCGTGTAATTATAAAATCAGTTTCTATAACGGCTAGTTAAAAATGAATATTACACCATTTGGATTTAATATTGGTTTTACAACTCCAACGTTATATCCGTTTGGATTTACAGGGAGCTATACACCTCCTGCATCTGGAAGTGGCGGAGACAGTGGCGGTGGAGACAGCGGCGGAGGATCATCAGAAACTAACATTTATTTAGGATCAAATGCATTTTCAGCAATTTATGTCGGCAGTACTCAAGTTACAGAGGTTTATGTCGGGTCAACAAAGGTATGGGGATAATGACAAACGATGCGACTAAAACTTTTGTAGATGGGATTTCAATAGTGACTGTAGTGAGTACTTTAAATGCTTGGTTACCTCCGTTAGCCGCGGGGTTTACAATAATTTGGACAGTAATCCGAATTTACGAAACTAAAACAGTACAAAAAGCTCTGGGCCGGAACAAGGAACGCCCAGATGATAGCTGAACTAGCCGCCGCTAATGCCGCCTTTGGTGTCATCAAGGAGACTATTGCGAATGGGAAAGAAATCTACGAAGCAGGAGAAGCTTTGGCAGACTATTTCGGACTTAAAGCACAGATACAACAGAAGGCACACGAACATGGCTATAAGTCAGATTTACAGGCATTCATGGCCGCAGAGCAACTTAAGGAATATGAGGCGGCTCTGAAACAATTAATGATCTGGCAGGGACGAGGAGGTCTCTGGCAAGATTGGTTAGCATACCAACAAGAGATGAGACAAAGCCGTGAGGCCGCAGAAAAAGAAGAGAAACTTAAGAAAGTTAAACGTAAAGAACGCATTGTTAATATATGCCTTAGCGTTGCTCTTGGTGCTTGTATTCTCTCAGCAGTCGGTTTGATTGGTTACATCTTTTATTGGATTGCTCAACAGAGGTAATCCTATGTGGACAATTTATGGACTTATTACAATTGCTTTGCAACCGGGCATAATACAAATTATAGAGCAAAAAGAATTTGACAACCCTCAAGACTGTTTTAAGGAAGCTATGGTAATTATGCAAGATTCCGAAGATCGTAGAGGAATGGTCTGTGTTCCAATACCAGAAGATAAAAAAACAGGAGTATGATACATGCTTGGCCTAGTCACAGCTATCACGAACTTGGCAGGTACATGGGTCAGTGCCAAGGCGGAGTCAACCAAAGCCACCGCAGAGGCCAAAGCCACCGCACTGAAAACAGCGGCACAGTCCACAGCGGATTGGGAGCGCATCATGGCCGAAGCCTCCAAGACTTCTTGGAAAGACGAGTGGCTTACAATAGTATTCAGCATCCCGCTGATTTTAGTCTTTATACCAAGCATGGTAGAACATATTCAAGCGGGATTTACAGCATTGGCAACTTTGCCAACTTGGTATCATGAAATACTCATGGTAATTGTACTAGCGTCCTTTGGTGTTAAAGCCGGTAAAGGACTTATGGATATGATAGGGAAAAAATAATGCCGGGATATGGAATGGACTATAAAATGAAAAAAGCAAAAAAATTTGCTAGTAAAAAGAAAACAGGTACGGCGGGAACAAAATATCCTCGCATGACTAAGCCAACTAAAAGGAAAAAGTAATGAGACAACGTTACAGAGCTAAAAGCAGTAAGCCAAAACAAACTTTAGAAGAAGCTCGCATAAAAAATGCTAAAAAAGCCCGTGAATTTATTAGCAGACAAGCTCCTACTAAACAAAATCTAACCCGTAAAGTAAGTAATATTAAATCAGCAATTGTTGGTAAGAAGTTTAAACAAACTGGACGTGGAGATGGGGCCGCTGAAACTGCAACAAGAAAGACCGCTATGGCAGATGTTAAGCGTGTAAAAGCCGCAACTAAAGCACGTACAACTGATGCAAAACGCTACACTGTGGGTAAGTCAAAAGGTGGGGTTTCTTTTAAAGAAGCGTTTGCATATCACCGCAAGAAAGGTGCAAAAACATTTACTTGGAACGGTAAGAAATACTCAACTAAGGTGAAATAAATGGCTAAAGGTGTAAAGCATTATTTTAGAGATGGTACAGAGCACAAAGGTGGTATGCATAAAGATGCTAAAGGACGCCCAATGTCTGGAGCAAAGCATACTAGCAGTAGTAAATACTTGTATCATTTTAAAGATCTCTCTGCAACTGCAAAGAAAAAGGCTAAAAGATAATGGCTACTCCAACAAATAAAGCTTTGTACAATAGGGTCAAAGCTGAAGCTAAAAAGAAATATAAGGTTTGGCCCAGTGCATATGCATCGGGTTGGTTAACTAGGGAGTACAAAAAACGTGGCGGGAAGTACAAGTAAACCAAAAGGAGGTCTAACTAAGTGGTTCAACGAAGAATGGATAGACCTCAAGACCGGAAAGCCGTGTGGTCGAAAGAGTGCGAAAGGGGGATCAAAAAGACCTTATCCATCTTGCAGACCCAAAGCTGTTGCCGCCAAGATGACGAAAGCAGAGAAAGCCTCAAGTACTCGCAGAAAAACCGGCCCTGCAAAAATTAAACATAAAGTTACTGCATCGGGAAAACGTAGAAAATGAAGAAGCCAAAATTTGCCCCTAATCCAAAACCAAAAATTAAAGGTGTAAAGCCTATTGGTAAAGGTTTTTATTCTGTACAGCCGGGAGTGCGAATTGAACCTCCTAAAAAGAAACCTAAACCTCCTACGAGAACATTTTAATGGCTACTAAAAAAGATCCAAGACTAGCAAGAGCAGGTGTCAGTGGTTTTAACAAACCCAAAAGAACGCCTAGTCATCCTACAAAGTCTCATGTTGTTGTAGCAAAAGTTGGGGATAAAATAAAAACTATTAGATTTGGTCAACAAGGTGTAAAGGGTGCAGGTAAAAACCCAACTAGTGCAAAAGATAAAGCACGTAAGCGTAGTTATTACGCAAGACATAATGCACAAGATTCAAGCCCTAGTAAATTGTCAGCAAGATACTGGAGTCATAAAGTTAAATGGTAAGGTTGACAACATGACAAAAGTATGCTATAATATTAATCTCTTAAATAGGTAATATAATGACATATATTCAATTAATAAATAATCTTTTACAGCGTTTAAGAGAGCGTACAGTCTCAACAAAAGACGAAACAACGTATTCACAGTTACTTGGTGTCCTGATTAATGATGCTAAAAGTGAAGTTGAGAATGCATGGAACTGGTCTGCTTTACGTCAAACATTAACGCTTTCAACTACTAATGGAGTTTTCAACTATAACTTAGAAGGCACTGGTAATAACTTTAGTGTCATGGATGTTGTGAATGATACGGGAAATTATTTTATGCAGTACCGTACTCAACATGATTTTAATAGTTTTTATTTGAATCAAGTCCCTGCTGTTGGAAATCCTAGATATTATAACTTTAATGGTGTATCTTCTATTGCCGGTGGCGACGATACAGACGGAGATACTAAAGTTGATTTATACCCAAAACCTGACACAATTTATAAAATTTTCTTTAATATTATCCAACGGACTGGTGATCTTGTAAACAACAACGATAAGTTAATTTGTCCTCCATTGCCTGTTTTGTTACTTGCCTATGCTAAAGCAGTTGAAGAGCGGGGTGAAGACGGTGGCGTAGGTAGTTCATCAGCTTATGCTACAGCGACTCGTGTTTTAAATGATGCTATTGCTCAAGATGCTCAAAGACACGCTGAAGAATTAGAATGGATTGTATAAATGGCTAAACAGCTACAAGCACTTAGTATTGCCGCGCCGGGGTTCTTTGGTTTAAACACTCAAGAATCGGGTATTACTCTTGAAAGTGGGTTCGCATTAACTGCTAATAACTGTATTATTGATAAATATGGTCGATTAGGTGCGCGTAAAGGATGGCGGTATATAACGGCTTCAGGCGGTACTGGAGTCAACTTGTTAGGCTCCCATCGGTTTATTGATATTGAAGGCACTGAGACGATTCTATCATGGTCTGCGACTAAGTTTTATAAAGGTACTACAACACTTACTGAAATTACTCCTACATCTGACAATACATTTACTGAAGGTAATTGGCAGTGCGCTACACTTAATGATAAAGCGTATTACTTTCAACGTGGTTATAAGCCTATGGTTTATGATCCTGTTACAGGAACTATCAAAGACGTAGAAGACGAAACATCTTTTAGTGGTGTCAGTATTAACAATTCTACGCAAGCACCGCCGGGTAATACTGTACTTTCTGCTTATGGTCGTTTATGGACAGCAGATATTCAAGACCCAAGTGATACTTCTTATTATGATAAAATGACTGTGTATTTTTCTGATCTGCTTGATGGTGCAGATTGGAGCACTGGTTCCGCAGGTTCAATTAATTTATCAGCAATTCTTGTCAATGGCACTGATGAAATTATTGGCATGGGTGCTCAGAATGGGCAGTTTATTGTTTTTTGTAAGCGCAACATTATAATATTTGATGACAATGGTGGTAGTTCTTCTTTCGATCCTGCTAATCTTAGACTTGTTGAGGTCATTAGCCGTGTAGGATGTGTAGCACGAGACAGTATTCAAAATACTGGTATTGATATTTTCTTTTTATCTGAAGACGGACTAAGAAGCCTTGGTAGGGTTGTTCAAGAAAAGTCACTACCTATGCGCGATTTATCTAAAAACGTAAGAGATGATGTAGTTGATCTAACAGCCGTTGCAAATGTAGAACAGATTAGATCCGTATATTCTGAGGACAATGCATTTTATTTACTGCTGTTCCCTCATGTAAAACAAGTATATTGTTTTGATACTCGCGCTCCTTTGCAAGATGGATCTCTTCGAGTTACTGTATGGGATACACAGAATCAAACTAATATGTTATCTTTGGCTAACTCTGTTTTATTTATGCAAACTGATGGTCTTGCAGAGTACTTTGGATACAATGACAATACCGCAGAATATACATTTCAATACTTTACTAATTACTTTGATTTCGGAAACTCTACTACTACTAAAATATTAAAACGAATTTCTTCTACTGTTATTGGTGGAGTTGACCAACAATTTACTTTTAAAGCCGGTTTTGATTATACTGATAATTACACGTCATATCCTGCAAGATTAGAAGACTTAGCAATTGCAGAATATGGGATTGCTGAATATGGTGCTAATGGTGCAACAAGCCCAGAAGACCCAAGTCCTGCGGAGTATACCAGTGGCACAATTTCAGATATTGTCAGACTTCCCGGCTCAGGAACCGGAAGCATTCTTCAAATTGGATTTGAATCTACTTTAAATGGTTCAGAAATATCAATTCAAAAATTAGATGCATACGTTAAACAAGGCAGGATTTTATAATGGCCAATTATCAAAAATTAACTAACTTTGACACTAAAGATAATCTTGCTAGTGGAAACGCTAACAAAATTATTAAAGGTGCAGAGATTGATGCGGAATTTGTAGCGATTCAAAATTCTATTGAAGAAAAAGCAATGATTGACTCGCCTACATTTACAGGAACTCCTGCGGCTCCTACGGCAGGCTCTAGTACTAATACAACACAATTAGCAACTACGGCATTTGTACAGACTGCTGTAGGTGCTTTGGTAACTATTCCATCAGGAATGCTTGCACCGTTTGCAGGAACTTCAGCCCCCACAGGATGGTTCTTGTGCTACGGTCAGGCAGTCAGTCGTACAACGTATGCGGCACTGTTTACAGCTATTGGAACTACTTACGGTACTGGCGATGGAACATCAACATTTAACCTTCCTGATCTCCGTGGACGAACTATTGCCGGTGTTGACGACATGGGAGGCTCTGCGGCTTCTCGTCTAACAGGAGACAACGGAGCCTCTACAGCAACTGCAGATTCTAATGGATCATTTACAAGCGCTACGAACATCCTTGTAGATGGTAATAGTGGTACAATTGTTCTTGGGATGAAAGTAACTGGCACAGGAATCTCTAGTGAAGTCACAGTTGTTAAAATTAACAGCCAAACAGACATTGTGTTGTCTTCCGCAGTAACTATTACTAATGATACTGCATTAACATTTGCATTTGATGGATCAATTCTTGGTTCTGCCGGTGGTGAAAATACTCACTTGTTAACAAGTGGTGAATCAGGATTACCTGAGCATAAACACACTATTACTGATCCGGGTCATCAACATTCAACTAATATTAAAGCATCTTCAACAAGCGGATCAGGCCAAAATAATGCATCGTCTCATAATATTTCAGCGCAAACAAGTAATGTAAACACTAGTACTGTTTCAACAGGAATTACTGAAACAAATAATATAGACGCCGCAGACGCATCATCCGCACACAACATTATTCAGCCTACGTTAGTGCTGAATTACATTATTAAACAGTAAGAGGTAATCAAATGTCACTAGGAGGTATCATTGGAGGAGCCATTGGAACTAGCTTTGGTTACCCTCAGTTAGGCGCGGCTTTAGGCCAACAATTTTTAGGCGGTGGTTTATTTGGGGACTACGGATCAGGATCAGCAAGAGAAGCGATTGATACAGCCGCTAAACTTGCAGAGGACATACGGTTTAGGCCTGTTACTGTTGGTACAACATCCGGTGTAGCCGCTTTAGACCCTCAGGCAGGTGAGTACGGCGTTGCCCTTGCCCCTGCGTATGAAAGCGTTTTAGGCTCTGCTTTAGGCGGTGCAGGTAGTCTTTTTCAACAACTAGCCGCTTTTGATCCACGACAGCGTGAAAGAGAAGTTTTTGAAGAGCAGGTTTCACTTCTTCAACCCGAGTTTGAAAGACAAGAAGAACGACTACGACAAGGAATGTTTGGTACTGGACGCTTAGGTCTACAGCTTGCAGGTGAAGGCGTAGGGGCCGGTGCAGGATCAGGCATGGTTCAGCCCGATGTGTTTGGTTTAGGAACAGCCCAACAACAGACGCTTGCTAAGGTTGCCGCAGGATCACGTCAGCAAGCCTTAGGTGAAGCTCAACAACTTGGTCAACTTGCTCAGGGAATGTTGCAGTCTGGTATGTCAATTTCTGAGATGGAGCGTCAGTTGATTGGATTAGGTATTGACGCAGAAACTGCACGGTCAGCCGCAGAGTTCGGAGCCGCACGAATTGCAATGGATCCTTATGAGTATCTGTTTAGTGCTTCTCAAGCCAAGAGTACAGGGCAAGATGAGTTCTTTGGTAAACTTTTTCAAGGCTTAGGGGGCTTTGGAGGTGGAGGAGGTAGTACATCCACACAACAACAACGTGCGGCAAGTGCGGCGGCGGCGGCTTCTGATATTCGCCTCAAAGAAAACATTGAAAAGGTAAGTACATTGCCTAATGGTTTAAATGTCTACACTTGGGATTGGAATGATACTGCTAAAAAAGTAGATGCTCCTAAACTCAGTACACGTGGTGTTATAGCGCAAGAAGTACTTAATGTAGTGCCTGAAGCAGTCATGATGCACGATAGTGGTTACCTCATGGTTAACTATGCCCACCCTGAATTGAAAGGAGTTTACTAATGCCTAGAAGAGATCAAGTATTATCATTATTTGGTGCTAGTCCTGCTCAGATTCTTCAACAGATTCGGCAGGAAGAACAAACCCGAATGGCTCAAATGCGTAGCCCTGAAGCTAAAGTAGGGTTTGGTCTTGGACGTGCTATTGGGCGAGCGTTTGGTGGAGAAGACCCTAGGGTTACTCAGGCACGTCAAAGGCAAGCCATAGCACAAGGCATTCAGGCTCCTATGGGAACCTCAGGTTACTTTGCTGAAGCGGCTCAAAGGTTTAAAGAACAAGGAATGACTGAATCAGCCCTAGCGGCCACACAACAAGCACAAGTATTGCGTCAAGCAGAGCAAGAGAAAGCTCAAGCACAAAGTGCTCAAAAAGCCGCTGTAGAGTTCGTAACTGCACAAAACCCTAAGCTAGGTCAATTGGTCGCAAGCGGGGCAATGAGTCCAAAGGATGCAATTGAAGCTGTTAGAAAAGCCAACGAACCAATCAAGATTGGGGATGTTCTGATTAATGTTGATCCACAGACAAATAAAGCCGCTGTTCTGTTTGACGCTCGACAAAGAAAACCTTTGACTAAGTATGTAATCTTGACAGATGCTGAAAAGACAGCCCTTGGGTTGCCCTTAGGTACACAATACCAAAAAAACGTAGCTACTGAAGAAATTAAAAAGATTGCAGGAGGTAACCTTCCACAGATGGGAACGATTCCTCAAGGCTACCATGTTATTGTTAATACAGATGCCCAGAATCGCCCAGTAATCTCTATGGAACCTATCCCCGGCTCTCCTCAGGCTAGAGAATTAGAAAAGTCGGTAGAATCCGTTAGATCCGGTAAGCGTGGTAAGGCTACTAAATTTAATCAGATTGTGGGTCCTTCCATTGACCTAGCCATTGAAATTGCTGAAGACCCTGAGAATTGGGCCACAGGCAAGAGTGGTGCGTTCATTGAGCAACTTGGGAAATTATCAGGTGGTATCATTAGTGCTGAAACAAGCCGATTAGCCCTAACAGAGCAACTGACAACCATCAGGTCAAACATTGGTTTTGACAGACTTCAAAAGATGCGTGACGACTCACCCACTGGTGGTGCTCTTGGTCAGGTCGCCCTTCAGGAACTCTATGCACTGCAGAGTTCGATTACCCCATTGAATCCAAATATGACTTCTAACCAGTTAATAGCAGGTCTTAATAAAGTTAAAGATGTCTATCGCTCTGCTGTAGAAGCAGTCGCAAATGACTTGTCTGACGAGCAATTGATTCAAGAGGGTCTAGGTGACTTGATTCCATTCCGTACAGCTACACGTAATCCTGATGGTTCTTATACTCCTTTGGAACCTGCAGAAGAACCTGAGTTTGATATATCTGTATTACCAG
>BCSF01000382.1_pt1 | contig 18316 bp, 27 predicted proteins | sample 1016431 | NCBI WGS metagenome assembly BCSF01 (sample SAMD00045685;SAMD00045686;SAMD00045687;SAMD00045688;SAMD00045689;SAMD00045690;SAMD00045691;SAMD00045692;SAMD00045684;SAMD00045690;SAMD00045691;SAMD00045692;SAMD00045684;SAMD00045685;SAMD00045686;SAMD00045687;SAMD00045688;SAMD00045689, study...
CCTGGGGCAAGACTAGAAGTTGTAGGCAGCGATGACGCAAACAACTTAGTCGTAAGTTCGGGTAATACAGACTTTGCTGTTTACAACGACGATACGATTGGGGAAGCCCGACTGGTAGCAGAAGACGGCACTACCAATAATAATCCAAAGTTCCTGACGTTGTATACACAAGCTTCTGGTGCGTCTTCACCGACGGAGCGGATGCGTATTGACAGTTCAGGTTTTGTAGGCATTGGCGAAGCTAGCCCACAACTCAATGGTGGCGGTCAATTGACCGTAAAGCGTAGTAGCACAGCTACAACAGGACTAAATGGTGTTCTTAGATTAAAACAAGGTAGTGCAACAAACGGCAACCGTGCTTCCCTAGTTTTTAGTTCATTAGACAACTTCAACGTTGCCGCTGTTAATGGTGTAATTGAAACTCATTCAGGATCAGAATCAAATAATGTAGGCAGGCTTGAGTTTCATACAAAGGCAAGTGGTAGTTCTATTACCGAGCGGAGGCGTATTGACAGCTCAGGGAATGTGGGTATTAACGAAACAAGCCCAGCAACTACAGGTTACGGAGCTACTCTTCGAGTTAAAGGGGTTAATGGTGTTGGAGGTTTGTTTGCTGAGGGTTCAAGCGGAAATTCCTGGTTTGGCTTTTACTCAGGCAACTCGGCTAGCGATACACCAGCTCTGATTTACCCGAACTCCACAGGAAGTGGTATTCGGTTTGGAACAACTGGTGGTGTATTCACCAATGGTTTTGCAGAAAAAGCCCGTCTTACAAGTGCCGGAGATTTATATCTTGGCACAACAACTGGATCGTATGATTTTGAACTTAGAAGAACTGGACAAGCTGCTTCACTTATTGGTTCAACAAATGCTCAAGGTGCGCTTCTTATATTAGATGGCGATAGTAATGGAGACGGAGCTGGTACAGATTACGCAAGCATCGGTCATTCATCTAATGCAGATTTACAATACAAAAATAGAAAAACTGCCAGTCACACTTTCCACATCGGGACAAATGATACAGAATTGATGCGCCTGAACTCAAATGGTTTAGGTATCGGTACAACTAACTATTCCGATAATTTTATTTCTACTGTTGGTAACACAAACAAAGTTGCCATTGCCTCGCTTAACGGGCATAATAGTGCGCTTTGCTATTACGGAATTAAAACCACCGCAACATCCACAAGCGACACAATGCGGATGGATGTTTATAGAAGTGCCACAAGTGCTTACAACTTTATGGTGTGTGATTCAAACACACTTAACGCTAATGATCGAGAATTTACTTTTAGAGGTGATGGTAATGACTATGCAGACGGCACTTGGAACAACAACGGTGCTGACTACGCTGAATTCTTTGAGTCCAGCACAGGTGCTGCAATTCCTGTCGGCACAACTGTTGTTCTAGACAACAACAAGGTTCGAGCGGCTACGGCTGATGATTCTGCTTCGGCAATTATGGGCGTGGTTCGACCTAAAGAGCCAGGTCAAGCATCAATGACGATTGGTAATGCTGCTTGGAACAAGTGGCAAGGCAAATATCTGACAGACGATTTTGACCGATTTATTCTTGACGAACACGTTGTCTATGAATGGACTGAAGAAGTCGATGATGGCGATGACATCCTCCACAGTTATGAGTCACACCAGATTCCTGATGGCATAACTGTTCCTAATGACGTCGTTGGTCAAACTCACGACGCAAAAGGCAATCGCTTTGTCCACTACCGCTTGAACCCTGATTACGATCCAAACACGGCTTACGTTCCACGCGAAGAACGTGATGAATGGGTGATTGTTGGTTTGATTGGACAGGTCAAGATTCTCGATGGGCAACCGATGAACGATCGTTGGATCAAAATGCGTGATGTAAGCGATACTGTTGAAGAATGGTTTATTCGTTAAAAACCGTAGCGTTCGAAATTAAGTAACGGCTAACCGCCCCGTGGCAACACGGGGCTTTTTAATTACACTAGATCGAGAGTTTTCTCCTTTAATGTCTGACCCCGTAACCACGTTTACCTGGGCTGTCAGTACTTTGGATCGCCAACTGAGCGACGGGTACGTCTCGACGGTTCACTACACCGTGTCCGCAACCGACGGCACCTACTCCAGCTCCGCCTACGGATCTGTGGGCTTGGAGCGTCCCAGTGAACTCATCGCCTACAGCGATTTGACCGAGGAATTGGTCGTGGGCTGGGTAAAAGAAGCTCTTGGCGGTGACGAGAAAGTTACCGAAATCCAGAACGCTCTGGACGAGCAGGTCAGCATCCAACGTGTTCCCGTGACTGGCACCGGAGTCCCCTGGTGATATGGACAAGCGCACGCTGGAAAACTGGAAGCGGGTAAAGGAGGCTCTTGAGGCCGCCGGAAAAACCGACACTTTCTATTACCAGCGTGCGCTTGCAATTCTTGCGGGCAAAAAAGATCTCCTCTAAATTGGTCGGGTCTTTTTCTCATACAATGCTCAAGCCTTTTCTGGCCGCATGTGCCGCTCTTGCAACTGGTTCGGCCGCCGTTGCTGGTCCTTATGTCAACGTCGAGACCAACGCAGGTTACGTCGGTAACGACTACGTAGGTGCTGCCACCGACATGCACATTGGTGTCGAAGGCACCAGCGGTGCTGCTTCCTGGTACCTCCAGGGAGGCCCAGCTCTGGTCAATCCGGACGGCGCAGAAGCTGAAGTGGAACTTTCCGGCAAACTCGGCGCTTCTATCGCTGCCAGCTCCAAGCTCAGCGTTTACGGCGAACTGAGCGGTGTGACCGGCGATTCCGCTAATTCCTACGGCGTCAAGGCTGGAGCGAAGTACGCTTTCTGATCTAAATGGGAGAACCACCTCTACTCCCAAGCATCAAACTTCCCGAGCCGGTAGCCCTTCCACCACGGATGGAGCTACTGGCTCCTTCTTTTTATGTCCCCCAATACAAACCAGTAATCCTGCCGTCAGCTAAGCAAATGAAAGAGGCGCAAATCCGCGCCCAAGAAAAACAAGAAGCCCAACAGCGCAAGACCAATAAGTCTCAACCTGAAGTCAACGGACTGCCCGAGACAACCACAATTAACGTCCCATTTATCGACACTCCGCTTCCAGTACCAAAACCAGAGATCCTCTCAACAGCTGTATTTACCGCTGGAGCGGCATCGGTTGCATCGGTCGCCGGAACTCTTGCTGCCGGAGCTGTGCTGAAACGACTGACTAAGGTTTTGAAGCCGGCGATGACGACGGTTTTGAAGAAGATTGCAAAAGTACGGGGGAAGAATCCGGCTGAGTCCGACGCCAAGCTTCGATGGAGACGACGTGGCTACACAAAACGCTCAAGTCAGAGTCGGGTCTGATGGTGTACCCCGTCTCCAACAACTTTGCACACTGACTGGCCCGCGTCAGTTCGTATGAGAGCCTTTCGCGCTCCAACTGGCGCTTGACGAGGTTTTTGCACATTTCGGAAATACTGCCGTCCAAAGGGACGACCACACCGAATTGAATACCCCAGTTGTTGGAGCGAACATAGGACTCATGGTCATAAGGGATCGTGTCGTTGCCCATGTAAAAGGGCGTGACGTTGAGAGTGGCACCGTTGCAGCTCACTCCGTTGCCAAAGTACTGCCGACTGCTTTGCCCTTGCTGATTGATTTGAACCGACTGGTTCGTATTGTTTGAGGTTGCAGCAGCTTGAGGGCGAGCAACGTTGTTGGTCTCACCCTCTTCAGCAACTGCCGGAGCACAAAGAATCAGTTGGAGAAGACCGAGAGCGATGTAGTGGTGGTATCTGTGTCGATGGTCCGGTCGATGTCGATCGTTTCGATGATGCCTGCTGCGCGAGTGGTGATTTCGAGCTGCCATGGTTCGGCGGTATCAACAACGCTGTAGGTTGCAGCGGCATCGGTGATGTTGGTGCTGGGCTGAACGTTTGTGCCGCTATAGGTCGTTACAGCACCACCCATAACTTCATGGGCGATCGTTTCAGTTACTGTCTGCGTCGAGGTAGTCGTTGCCTGCATAGAGCCTTGACTCCATGTAGGAATGCTTTGAGCGTTTGCGCTGATTGGAAACAGCGCTAGCAACAGTAGCCACTTCATGCTGTAATACCGCAGCAGCCCTTAAATCTTACTTACTCGGGTCAGCCTTCGACTCCTCTTTCTTTTTTGGAGCGTTACGTCCCACCGACAGGCCGTAGGAAGCGGCCATCGAGGAGAGCAACGAAGCCGAAAAAGTTACATCTATAGACTGCTTGAATATACCGAGGTAGTTCGACGTAATAATCGCGCAGGCCCACACCATCAACGCAATGCGGACAACGTGACTCAGCCAACTGTGCTTGTCATCATCATCTTCATCAACGGCCTTCTTGTCCACTTGATCAGCCATGATGGTTGTATCTCACGGTGGGGCGATGATTGAATTATTAGCCGCCGTTGCAGGCGCGTCAATAACGGCTGCAGGAATGTCGCTAAGTGCTGCCTCAAAGCAAAACATGCAGACGCGAGAAACCATCGTCCGTCTTGCTACTGCAGTAGAGAACTTAAGTGACCGCCTAGACGAATTTCACAGTGACGTCAAAGCCAACAACTCTGAAATCTTTCAAAGGCTTCGCACTGTAGAGAGCGCAATCGCGAAACTTGAAGCACAATATCGACAGTCTTAGACTTTTACTAAACGTCTTGGAACGATGCTGGCTCTCCTCCAACCCATCATCTTCAAATTCGTCAAGAGCACTGCTGTAAAGCGGTTCATCATTGACTGCCTTAAGGAGATGGTGTCTAAAACCGACAACCAGGTCGATGACCACGCTGTCCGCTATGTCGAGCAACTGTTGTTTCCTGGATCAATGCCAGAGAAATGATTGATTTCTCTTTGCTGCAGTACTTCCAGTACTTCCGCCCTGGTCATCCACATCAACTTGCTGCAATCCAGCAACTTCAAGAAGCCCTACCTGAGCATTTGAAAGCAGAAGACGCAGCGTGGCGCGAAGTCTGGGCCGCTAGTGGCATGGAGCAGTGGGTGTTGACTCCTTACTTCACCCAACTGGACAACCCCATACAGCCTTTGCGCGAGTGTCTAACCAGCTCGGCCGCAATGGTGGCGGCCAAATACCGGCGTGTATCAGGTGACGTCGAGTATTCGTGGGACCTAAAACCTCATGGCGACACCACCAGCGTGTTTGCCCACATTGAAACACTGGAAGGTTATGGGCTGAGTGCTGAGTTCCGTTTTGACGGCACAGCAAAAATGATCGAAGACGAAATCCGTGCAGGCCGCCCCGTCATGGTGGGTTGGCTCCACCGAGGCCCGATCGATAAACCAACAGGCATCGGCCATTGGAGCGTAATCGTAGGTTACAACCGCGAAGAATTCATCATGCACGATCCAGCCGGTGAGCCTCGTTTAATCGAGGGCGGTCACATCAATGGCGGCGGTCGTGACGTTCGAGTAAGTCGCAATCAATTCTTGGAGCGGTGGCAAATCGAAGGAAAAGCTACAGGTTGGATGATTATCGTTAAAGACTAAATTTCGATCGGTACAGTCCGAACAGTTGCAGGAGACGTCTTTGTCGTCAATCGAGCAACTCGATGGATCACACGATAGATGAGACTGTACTGGTCTCGAAGCGGCGATCGAAGGTCCGCTTCCGTGATTTCATCCTTCTGGCATTTGGCTACTGTTGCGCTTACTGCGCAGAGCCTTTGGGGCGGAATCCCACCCTCGACCATGTCGAACCAAAGGCCCGAGGTGGACTAACAACCCGCGACAATTTGATCGCTTGCTGCTTCTCGTGCAATAGTCGCAAAGGAGCAAACGATTGGAAGAAGTGGTTTAGACGTCAAGACTTTTGGTCAGAAGGCCGTGAGATGACCATCGAGGAATGGCTCGAACACTGAGCTAACGCCTTGGCCACAGTTGCCGCACGGTAAGGGTTATCGCAATCAATACAGACACCGCCACCAGGGTTGCACACCCGATAACGATTACCTCCCAGATATTCAATGGGCTGGCTGGGTCGTTCCATACCTACAAATTATCAAAAGCAGCCTCAGCAACGATTGGAAACTCGCGTTTGAAGATCGTCAAACACTTCCGAGCAATCAACCTGTGCTCATGCTGAGTCTCGTGACTGGCACGGATGCCGATGTAGTGAATCCAGCTCCGCAGCGTCCCAGTCATGTACATCGAAGTCGGCGTGCAGAGGGGCAAGATCCGACGAGCAGTTTCCTTAGCCACCCCGCGTTGCAGCATGGACTCGTACAGGTCATAACTTTCGCGGATAAGTTTCTGAGCCTTTACCTGCAGCTCCTGCTGAGTAAAAGGGTGAATGTCATTAATGCTGTTCTGCCTGTTCTTCTCGTCCTGCCTGCGAAACCACGGGGCACTCGCCTCCACAGTTTTGGCGTAGCGAGTTGAAAATTCCTGGAACGAGAACGAACGATGCCGCAAGATTTGTGCTGCAATGTCCCGCTGCGTATCAATCTGAATGCACATCGTGGCCATCTCGAAAGGTGACCAATGCTGGTGCTTAATCAAGTACTTGAGCAGCTTTGGGCCAGTCTCCCAATTGTCCTCATTGGACGGGTTGCTCACCCGCGCCATTTTGACAATCAACTTTTCTGCTTCGGGCGTAGCCCAAACAAGTGAAACGCTCATAGCTCGCCTCGGTAAGTAAGTTCCTCTGTGTAGTTCTTGCTCGACCCAGACCACTCAATCTGGTACTTGGAGATAACTTTTTCAGGCCCCTGGACCGTCCAGTACCTGTGCCCGCAATGCCTGCAGACCCTGCGCCGCAAACGGTTGTTGTTCGTGTCGCACCTGACCATCACAACACGAGATTCCCTGCATCCACATTGTTCACACGCCATGTGAAAACTCCTTGCCTTTGTTTGCGGTGACGCGCATCCGACGAACAGCGCGGTGATAGATATTACGAGCACGTTCGCGTGACATGCCCAACTCTTTACCCATTGCCTGGAACGTTTTTGGATCGCCCCCTTCAAGGGCAAACGCACCAGAGACAATGTACTTCTCTTTGTCATTGAGCTTGCGCATCAGCGAGCTGACCTGCTCAACATCGATGCCCCACTGCACGTCATCAAACAAGTCATACCCATCTGTGACGACCTCAATCAAGCTGACGTCGTCGTTAGTCGAACCGATATAACCATCCAAGCTGATGGCATCGTTCGCTTTATCCAAATATTCTCTCAGCCGATGAGGACTTGTTTTGCAGTACTCTGCACACTCCTCAAGAGTCGGCGGCCTTCCAAACTGCCCTTCAAATTCAGGTCGCCAGTTCCGCAACTTCCCAAGAATCTCAACAGCGTGGGACGGCAAGCGGATCATCCGATCATGAGTACCTAGATAGCGAGTGATGCTCTGCCTGATCCACCAATAGACATAAGTAGACAAGGCATAACCCCGCTCTGGGTCGAACTTTTTGATGCCGTGAGCAAGGCCCATGTTGCCTTCTTGCACGATGTCAAACATCTCAGTGCGGCGGCACCGGTTGTTGTACCGCTTGGCGATTGATACCACCAACCTCAAGTTGCAGTTGATCAGTTTCTGGTACGCCCGCTCACCTGCCCGCTTTTGACGAGGCGTCGGATCTTCTGTGTTGATCCAAGTTTGAACAGAACGTGCCAGGATAATTTCCTGGTCCTTTGTCAGAAGTGGATACCGGGCTATCTCACGCAAGTACCGGCTAAAAGTTTCCACTCAGTTCTCCACTTCGATGACGGAGGGAACGTGCCCAAGGCTATGGCGCACTTGTATAGCAACGTTGATTGCTTTCTCGATTGTTACATATGAGCAAGCATCTTCCATCACAGTGGTAAGCATGATGCCACTGCCCGTCGCTTCATAACACGCAGCAAGATATAAATCGTTTTCAATCGCGAGTGCGTAGCGCATGGGTCGAATTAAGACCCACTTAAAGTATCAGGATAAAAGCCGAAATCAACCGGATGTCACGCTTCTGACGCTTTTTTCCTGGATCTCATGCGACCCTCAACGCGACGCTGGATCGAATCTTGCCAAGCCTGCTTGTCTTTCTCAAGCGCAGCCTCATAAGACTCAGACGGAACACATCGCTCCAGCTCTTTGTAAATCACATCACGGATCCAGCTGGTGGGACGAACCTTCAAACCGTCAGCCAGATTGGAAAGCAGTTGAGCGCGATTGGGATCAAGCAAGATCTGCATATACGTCTTATTGCCGTGGCGAATCGCCATTCCTTCTGTAGTTGCTAAGAAAAATACTAGCTGTTGTATTACCAAGTAATGGAGTCATCGACATGTTTTCGCCAACCCTGCGCCTGAGACTTACGAGACGCATTCCGTTGTTTGCGACAACCTGCCCTTATCTGCCTAGCACCTTCCAAGAATTCAGCTGCACGCTGCAAGTCAGCTGTGGTGGCGCGTGCAATTTCGTACCGCAAGTAGTCCAGCATGATTTCTCTGCCGGTTTTGGCCAAGACATCAATGCTGGAACTACTGCAGTGTAGTAACGAGTTAGTGAATCTCTGACCAGCGTTTACCTGTACAAGGTTCAGCAAGCGGCGGTATATCACCAAGCCACTTGGACTCCGCGTTCTCCATAATCACGCGCAACTTGTCAGCCCACTCTTGAGCCTTGTCTTCCCTGACGAGCAACAAGATTTCGTCGTGGATGCAGGCTGCAATCCTGGCTTCAAGCTCACCGACCTTTTTTAGTTCAGGCCAAAGATTGCCCAAAGCACACTTGAGAATGGCGGCACCAGCCCCTTGAATCGGCGTGTTGCAACGCACAGTCAGCCGGTCCATCTCGCCCATCAAGAAGCGGCGCATGTTGGACCCAGGAATACGAACTTCGCCCCACCGGTCTTCGCCTTGGCCGCAAGCTTCACCGTTTTTCTGCTGCCACCTTGCAATGCCTTGGTACGTATCAAGCCACTGTTTGCGGATCTTGCCAGCCTCTTCTTCTGTCATCGTAATGCCCACGCCCCCGGCATAGTTCCGCAGACCCTTGGCACCTGATCCATACAACAGACCAAAGTTTGCAGACTTTGCAATTTGCCTAGAGCAGCCGATTGCTTCTGCGGTGACCGTATGCAAGTCCTCCCCGTTTTGGAAGGCCTTGGTCATCCTTTCGTCTTGCGCGACCGCAGCAGCCAATCTAAGTTCCATCTGACCAAAATCTGCATCCACAAGCAGGTAGCCATCAGGAGCTTCAACACAGGACCGAAAGACTTCATCGCGCGGAATCTGTTGGTTGTTGGGGTTGATGCAGGACATTCGCCCGCTTTCCGCTCCAAGTTGTAGATAGCTGGCGCGTACGAATCCATCGTCGTCGAGTTTTCCGAGGATGGTGTCGACCATTTGGCGGCGCTTTTCACTCTTCTTCCATGCCAGATATGTCTGTATGACATGGTGGTCCGCCGCGTAATTTTGTAGGGCAGTCCGACTAGCACTAGCTTTTCCGGTCTTTCCATCGATTGGTTCGTGTCCTAAGAGAGCAGTGAACTTGGCAAGCAGTTGTTTAGGGCTATTCAGATTGAAGCCGGCATATTTCTTAGTGCCGTCCCGAATCTTGCCTTCGTCCTTAGCTCTCAGATTAAATACAGTTGGCTGGGTCTCAAGTTCCTCGATCTCCGCGTACCACTTCTCGTAGTCGGAGTCGTCATGCCCCATCTCCGTGACCTTGTCCTTGAGATGGACCAGTCGCTGGGGTAGGTCTCGGGGCAGCTTATGTTCTTCAGGGAGAGCTGCGTCGAGTTCGAGGAGGAAGTCTTTGCCCAATTGAGCAATGTCATGTTCGTAATCCTTGCGAAGGTTTTCAAGCATGGTGCGATTCCAGGGCAAGCCTGTTCGCCACATCTGAGCCATTGCCGGAAGCGCCTTGCACTCCAGCGAGAAAGCAGGATCTAATCCTGCCGTAGCCAGCATTCCCGACAGCTTCGGTTCAAGCTTCAGCAACACCTCGACATCTTTCGCTGCGTAGGTGAGCTGGGACGTCGTGAGTGTGGGTGCGCTCCAATCAGAAGCCTGCTCTTCTTTCGACAGTTCAAGCTTGAGATAACGCTTAGCTAGGTGAGCTAGGCCGTGCTTCAAGTTTGGAACGCCGTTGTTGAGAAGCTTGCTGGCCAGCATCGTGCAGTAGACGCGGCCCTTTGGATCGATGCCGTACTGCTGCAACCAGCCCAGGTCAAACACAGCGTTGTGAGCCCACCAGTTGCGTGAACCGTTATCAAAAAACCGGTCCAGGGTTGACCAGCCTTCCTCATCCAACTGCCAAACATCGATAACAACGATGGTTTCGCGTGTTTCAGAGCCAAGCTGCAGCAACCGGAGCTTGCCGACTTCAGGTTGAAGCTGGCAAGTCTCGGTGTCGAAAGCGATAGTTGAAGCTGTTTCGAGCTTTGGTAGGTGCTCGATCCCGAAATAGGTGGTGTAAGCCATTTAAAAAAGCTGTTGTTCTGGAGTTAGACCTTTCCACTCACTTTCATGAGTGCCATCTGGGGCGAACCAGCCAGTGTCGTCGAGATACCAGCCGGCCTCAGTGCGTGCCCAAAAAATGACTTTGTCGCCATCTGGGTCGTTAGCAAAGTTGTCGAAAGTGACAAGGTCTTTCACGGAAGCAATGAAACGGTTCATGCCAAAGGATCATCGAAAATTGGAGGTGTGTCCTGAAGTTGTTTGTGAAGCTTGATGGCCCGCTCTGTCTCTAGGTGAGTCAGAAGACGGCTGAGATACCAACGAGCTTTTGATGCGTCCTGGTGCGGATCCGCTTTGAGCCACACTCTAAGCAAGTACTTAAGAGTGTTCCCAAGTAGCATACCAGAAACAGGATCTGGTGCATCGCGGATGACATCTTCAATAACGTCAATCGCCTCAAACCGACCCTTGGTGTAGTGGGCCGGAGAGTGCACCATCCTGTCTTTAGCCATCGTTACCAGGCTTGTTTTTGTTATCAGCCCAGATATAAGCATCAACATCCGTTTTTGGCACTATCCGAAATGACGTTGAATGACCAGGGCGGCATTTACGGATTTGGTGAAGACCGCGAGTTGCTGCTTTTTCTGTTGAGTGGCAGCTGATAACGCACCACTGACCACCGCGGAAGGCTTGTACTTGGAACGGGAACTGGTCAAACCGCGAAACAGCCCGGTGGTAGTAACCATCCATGTTGATAGGCATTAGTAGAGATCCGTGATGGGTTGCCATGTGTCTACCTGTTCTGCGTAGCGCATGTACTCATCGCAGTTTTCAGGCGTTGGTTCGTCGTCACCGAGAAGTAACTCGCCAGTGCAGGCAGCCGAGCCGTACTCGGCAGGATCCCAGCGCGTTGCAGGGGACACCTGAACGATGTCCGCGACTGTTGCTTCGAAGTAGATGACGCGGCCAACCGGCTCACGCTTCAGCTCGTAGTGGTCGAGAGTGATGATGTCGGGGTTGCTCATGGGTCGAGCGAATGCCTCTGCAGAGTAGCAGTCTAAAGAGTTAAATAGTCGGAGATTACAGGAAATATGTTGGCTTCATAATGGCTCATGACTGAGACGTCGATACCCGCCACCAAAGCCGTCTCCACATCCTCTTCGATGCGGCAGAACTCTTCTGCGGTGTCTTTGTAAAAGTCTTCGCAAACAGCTACGGGCATTGCGTCTTCGCCGTAAGCCGTGTAGCGAACCACGGCAAGCATGTCGTCCGCTTTCGAGACGGTGTAATAAGTGATTGTCGTGAAATCCATGGGACTACCCGACATGCCACCAGTTTGGCCAGTCTTATTTGGTAGGGCCATAGTGGAAATGTAGTAGTGCTTTGGACCGATGGACACACATCGTGAGTTCGCACTTCAGCGCTTCCGCCAAGACATCGGAAAATGCTCCGATGTCAAGGAACTTCAGGAAATGTCTATCAAGCTGATGCAGCTTTATCTGCGCCAGCAGGACACCGTCAACAAGATGGTTGCTGAAGGTTTCCTGCCGGACGGATTTGGTCACCGCTCGTAACGGTTCTCTTTCTGTTCCCGAAAGATACGTCCCACCTCGTCAAAACAGGCGCGGCGAGTTTCGTATGGGATAGCGCCCATGAGTTGGTGCATCCGAAACTGCAGAAACTCATCCGCCTCATCTGAGACTTCACTGAAGAGATGCGCGTTGCGAACGCTGTTGCCCAGTGCACTGACGATGAAGCACTGGAACGATGCGGATTGAAGAAGATCTTTGAGAGTGATGCGGTCTGCTTTTTCGAGAACGGGATCCGGAATGACGATGTCGTAAGCCATCTGTTTGAAAAATGAAAGTAATCAGAAATTGATTTGGCCAGTGTAAGGGCGAAACGTTTTACCGCCTCGCCCTTGGTGAGATTTAATCCCACATTTTCCAAGCTGAATCCTTGGAAGCGTTCAGTTCGGCATCTGTCCGTTCCCCGTCCCTCGCGCGGGGATATTGATCTGGCTGTCCACCCTGGGCACTTTCCGCACCAGCACTGGGTTCTGAGGGTGGACAACCCCCACCAGTTTTGGATAGGTGTCCACCCTGGATTGTCTCGGTGCGACTCGGTTTGGGATTAAGGGTGGACACATTGGGCTGTCCACCCTGGCTGTCCACCCTCAGATCCGTTCCAGCAGAAGGGGTTTGCTTAGGGTGGACACTTCCCCCTCCCTCTCCACGCGCGAGAACTGCCTGGTACGTCTTGTTTTGGTATCGCGCGTCACCAGAAGCAGCACTGACTTTGATCTCCGTGATGAGACCGCGTTTGACCAACCGCTGGAGCGACTTCTGAATCGCCGCAACTTTCCCTCCGACGATCGGATCGCCATTCAGATCACTCTTGGTTGCTGTCCGTGGATAGATCACTCGCAACCGCTGCAGAACCCGGTCGGTAACACTGCTTGGTGCGCTGTTGCTCTGGTCAACCTCGGGAGTGAAGTCAGAGATGGAGAAGCTGAGGTCGTCCTCCATCCGCATCACCAGTGAGGTGCCTGAGCGGCCTGACCGGCTCTTCTCAATGCAGATAAGCCGTGAGTGGGCTGGTGCGATGCCCTTCTCCACCTGATCCTTTGAGGGCTTCTTGAGCGCCCAGGTCTCGTCCACAGCATCACGAATGGCTGAGGTGCCCCGGAAGCCGCCCTGCTTGTTGGCGTGGTGGACAACCAAGATCGTGGTTGCCGGGAACAGCACTCCGTTGTTCCTGGTCAGCCAGTACAGCGGCGTTGCGAAGTCCGACTTGTTCTCGTCAAAAGCTCGGCCACCAGAGCAGCCAATCAGCGAGTCAATAACGACCAGCTTCGGCTTGATGTCATTCATCAACTTGACGAACTGGGCATAGCGCTGGAGCGCCCAGTCGGTCTGGATGTGGGTGTTGGAGTCGAGCGGGTAATCCACCTCCTCGAGCTGCTCCTTGAGCTGCACAAGGGGCTGGTCGCCATTCAGTAGCAACACAGGGCCTTGCTGCACCGGGACGTGCTTGCCCCGCACAACAAAGGGAGCACCAGTTGCAACGTGCTTGGCAAGAGTCCAAGCAGACATCGACTTACCGTCGCCCCCAGCGCCGTAGATCAGCACCACCGACGGGTGGGGCAGTACGTCGGGGATCAGGAATTCTCTATGGGTGTCGAGCTTGGCCAATTCCTGGATCGTCATCAGCCCTTCAGCACCTTCGTACTGGATCTGATCGACGATGAGCTTTTCCAGGGCGACCTGGTCCCGATAACCAGCCTGCAGAGCCAGGTTGTTCAGGTTGAAGTTCATCTCCGCAGGGTTGTCCAACTCCAGGTAGGACTTCGCCTTTTCGATGACTTCTTCAAAGGAAAGGGTCGCCAGCTTGTACGAGATCGGCGTCTGGTTGACCTCGTTGATCGTCTGTTCGACCGCAGGGTTCTGGCGAAATCGTTTGCGGTCTGGGTCGTAGTGGTCCGCCAGCTTGATCAGGCTGCCGATGCCCAGGCCACCGCTGGCCTTGAACCCAGCTTCCCAGCGAGCACCACAAGGATCGCCGCCGTTCTTCCAGTCGTCGCTGTACTCCTCATCTCGCAGCGACCATTCACGCCAAAGGTTGAGACCCTCCTCACCAGGCAGCTCGGAGTGGATCATGCAACCGATGCGCCACCACTGGTCTTCACTGCCCCGGCCTTGAGGCTGGATGACGCTCAGGCAGTTCTCAATGATCGCAGCGAGTTCTTCCTTGGAGCGCATGGCCCAGCGCGTGTCACGCTTGCCGCCCTCTTCGGGGTTCTGCTTCTTACGGAAGGAGTCCCTCATGTGGGCCAGAAGCCAGCCCGGTGCCTCTGGGACGTTGTTGACGTCACCCTTCAGCACGTATTCACCACCAGACCAGTAAGCGCCGCCTACGAGCCCCTGACGGCCCCACAGCACCTCCCAGCCTTCACCACTGGCGCTGAGGCTGAGGCCCTCGACCTCACCCCAATGCTCCCTGGGTACTACAAATAAGTATTTCGCCGCATTCTTTTTTGGAGACTCAATGACGACAGTGGAGTCAAGGTCTTCACCCCACTTCTTTTTGACCGTGCTCAGATTCAGGTCGACATCGAGGATCACCAAACCGCCACTGCGAGGTCCGGTGAACACCCCAGCTGCTTTAAAAGTTTCCGGGTGCTTCTCAATGTGCAGCGCGGTTTCTTCCGGCGACCAGTCTTCGTGGTGCGTCTTACCCAGCGGGGATTTACCGCAGGCTTTGCCACCTTTTGGCAGTTCGACACCCTGCGCATATATCGGGCAGGTAGCCCAATTGGCAGGAAGTGTGCGCACAAAGCCGCTCAGCTTTGTCATTTGTTAAACTCCTATAGAAGAACAGCACGAATCTCATCCGAGACTCGTACTTAGTCCCTAGAGCCCTTACCGGCACTGGGGACTTTTTTTATTCTACGGAGATTGTCAATTAGAAAAGCAGTACTAGGATGCGTAGGCATTGGGCACCGCCCGCAGCATCTTCACTCGTATGTCATTCATTCCCAAGCAGTACAAAGGCGCGTCAGGCGGCGGCAAAAACGACGACTACATGACGCCTGGCAAAGTCAAAGCTGACGGCCAAATTCGTTTCGCACTTCTTGCAGAAGAGCCACTCTGCTACTTCGAGTGCTGGGGCGAGGACAAGGACGGCAACGGAAAACCTTTCCGCTTTGCTGATGAACCCAGCCCCTCTGACATCGAGGCAGAAATGGGTCCTAACTTCGAGCGCCGCAAGAAAGATGACGGCAGCTTCGAGCCGGTCAAGTTTGCCATCTCTGTGCCCATTTACAACTACGACCTGGGCAAAGTTCAGACACTGAGCATGACCCAAAAAGGTCTGCAGAAAGAGCTGGACGAGATCAGCCAGCTGGAAGATTACAGCGACCTGCTCTGCTGGGACTTCATCCTGACCAAGGCTGCCACCATCTCACCTGACATGTACGGCCTGCGCCCTGTGCCCCGCAAAAAGGACACCCAGAAAGACATCGATGCTGCCTGGAGCGCTGCCTGCGACAACGGTTACGACATCGGCCGACTTCTCACTGGCGGGCATCCCCACAAGCGAGATTGATGGTATTGTTCCCAGGTAATTTCGTTGCGGCGGACTTCGTGCCCTTGTGACGCTATTACCACTGCCCTGCGGAGGGACGCAGGTCCAGTGATCACACATCCATCCGCTTCATCACCGGTTGGTCATCACGTGTGGCATCTGTTCCTCTCCTACAGCTTCCACAACTCCCCTGTTCCGCCATCGCAAGATGCCCGTTCAGGCCTGTTGTGCTCCCTGTAGGCCAGGACGAGCTTCAGAACCCCTGACTTCGGTTAGGGGTTTTGTTGTGTTATTGTATTTGAGTTGAAGAGACAGCCGGCTCTTGGGTCGTCTGCCACCTCGCTTCTTAAGGGACAGTGGGGTCCGTACACCGCTCAATTTTGAGGTCTGGGCACGTTGAAATGCGTGATGGGTTGCTCCAACCCTGGCTGATGGAACAACGGAGTCTTCAGAGCCGCCTTTCGGGGCGGTTTTGCTGTATCTGGGCGAACACCACCCTGTAGTAGATTAATTATGTAGTCGTTGTTACCGAACCATGAACGTTCTGGAACTGGTCAAGCGGCAGCAGCAGAAGAAGCAAGCGCTAAAAACTGCTCAATCCGCAATCACCAAGAAGCTCACCTACCGAGGCGTGGTTTATACTCGCTGAGGTCTTGGATCTCCAGCCACTGGTTTATGCCGGTGGCTTTTTTATTGGGTATGTTGCAGTGGGAAATAGTGTTTACATGACCTACGGGGCAGAGAACGTCGCTGAGTGCACAGCACGCATGGAAGCAATGGAGCGTTGGTATCTCGCAGACGGCCGGGACCGTAAAGATCACCCTCTCACTGGTACGTACACCGGGCTATACAACTTGTATCGCTACCACCCAACCCTTGGCCTCGGAGAACCTGTCGAAGTCCCAGCAAGTACTTGGCGCTAAGGGTTACGTATATATCCCAGATCCAGTTGTTGAACCAACTGATGATGGATTGGTACGTGTTTCTGTAGGAGACCAGATAGCCTGTATTAGTACAACTCAGCCGGTGCAACCAACAGTGCATCGGTTGACCATGGAATGGCTACTGAAGTACACGCCCGGCTAGCAAAACTCCGCAAATCCTCGCTGGTACGTGATGACTCAGGCCCCCACCGCGTTTACAGAAACGCCGACGGAGACGTCTTCCATTCAGTAACCCACATCCTCAAAGAAACGGCCCCAGAGCAGCAGAAAAAGAACCTGGAACGTTGGCTGGCACGCCCGGGAAGTGAGCAGGACCGCGACACCGCAGCCACCCGTGGAACGCTCGCCCACAACCACGCCGAGTACATCCTGAAAACCGGCGCAAAACTCGCCCGCCAAACTGCAAATAAGCGGAACTGCTGGAAAGCCTCTGCAGACGGCTTGGAACGTTGCCCCGGCTCAATCACCCGCTGGGGAATCGAAAGAGCCATTCAAGGGGCTCCCAGAGTGCCCTGGAGCGCTGCTGGCTATGCCCGAGGACTACGAGGCTGGATCGCCGACAACGTAACGGCCATTCATAGCATCGAATTTTCCATTCATCACGATGCAGGCTTTGCTGGAACGTGTGACGCCCTAATCGACATTCAAGGGAAAGGACCATTCATCGTTGACTGGAAAACCTCCGCTCGCGAGAGAAGTGAGGAGATGATCCAGTCCTATATCGATCAGACTGGTGCGTACAGTTTGGGTCTCAAGAGTCTCACCGGTATTCGACCGATTGGTGCGTTCGTTGTGATCGCCAGACGCACGGGAGCGCCCCAGATCCGTGAACTGACGGACCTGGAGCTGCGTGGAGCGGAAGGGAGGTTCCTGGATCGTTGTGAGGCTTACTTCTCAGACTGCGCCGCGTGAGTCTCAGCCCTTGGGGGTGGTCCGAATCCTCGCATTCTCAGCCGGGCCTCCAAGCACCCATCCCTGGCACGTTCCTCAAACGCTGCCCATAGGGACCGGTACTGCGTGGCAGTGAGCCAGATTGTCCAGCCGTTTTCCTTGAAGAAATAGGGAGTGGAGCGTTTCATGCTTGGTTCGGGCAAGTGGAATGAATGCCGCAGTGATTCACCACGAGACGCCGGAAAATCTCCCGGCCGTTTTCGCTTAGATCTTTGGGGTCTTGCCTGCCTGGAGCGATCCTGAAACGGAGCCGTTCAAGCTGTGCAAATTTGGAGTATGTGAAGCTGTTCTGCCCTGAGTGGTAAAGGCAGGCGAAGAGGTAGTAAGCCTCGCAAATGTCGAAACGGTCGAAATGCATTTGATTCAGTGTGGTTCGGTTTACTTGCGAGCCTTGCCGGCGTCGCTGCGCACCTTGCGCGTGCTGGTGCGTTCAACGGCCTGGGGTTTCCATTGGTCCCACAGTTCGGTGGGGATTGTGCAGCCGCCGGGGATTCGTTCTTGGCAAAGGTTCCATTCAGGGATCAGCTGGTGCGCAAGTTGGCGGCCGCCTTCTTTGCCGTGTTTGCCATGGAGCGTCAGCAGTGTGGCCCATTCATCAGCGGTAATCGGGTAGCGATCAACTGCCCAGCGCAAGTCCTTGTAGTTGCGCTTCTCAGCTTTGAGCAGTTCCCGCTCGTCTGCCTTGGAGCGTTTGCGGGTCTCGTGGACCTCAGCTGCGAAAATCGATCCCATGTGTGGTGGGTTATCGGTACTGAAGCACAATAAACCAGAAACGAAAAAACACCCGGTTAATTTGTGGAAAACTGCCCACGACTTATCAATCACGGCTGACTGATAAGCGTGCTTTATCAATGCTTGACGGCTGCCTGGTGCGTCGCTTCTAATGGCCACAGGCAACACCAACGCCACCCCATGACATCACCTCTTCGCGCT
>BCSF01000383.1_pt1 | contig 18305 bp, 22 predicted proteins | sample 1016431 | NCBI WGS metagenome assembly BCSF01 (sample SAMD00045685;SAMD00045686;SAMD00045687;SAMD00045688;SAMD00045689;SAMD00045690;SAMD00045691;SAMD00045692;SAMD00045684;SAMD00045690;SAMD00045691;SAMD00045692;SAMD00045684;SAMD00045685;SAMD00045686;SAMD00045687;SAMD00045688;SAMD00045689, study...
TGGTTAATAATATGAAAAGAGTTTTTATTACTGGTGGTTGTGGGTGCATTGCTCCGCATTTGATTGGACAGATTCTGAAGACTACAGACTGGGAATTCAGTACTCTTGATCGATTGGACTACAGTGGTAATCTGAACCGTCTCCATGATTTGATGCTATCATTTGACCCTGAGGTACGAAAACGGGTCAGGGTTGTGCATCATGATCTGAAAGCAGAACTGAATCCAATGGTCTGCAGAGAGATTGGAAATGTTGATTATATTCTTCACTTAGCTGCTGGATCTCATGTGGATCGTAGTATTGAGTATCCACTTGAGTTTGTGATGGATAATGTCGTTGGAACGTGTAACATTCTTGATTTTGCCAGAACCCAGAAAGAGAATCTTGAGCGGTTTATTTACTTCAGCACTGATGAAGTCTTCGGTCCTGCTCCCGATGGAATCAAGTATAAGGAGAACGATCGATATAACTCTACCAACCCTTACAGTGCTTCTAAGGCAAGCGGAGAGGAGTTGGCCGTGGCATATGAGAACACTTATGATCTGCCCATCTACATTACCCACACAATGAATGTGTTTGGTGAGCGTCAGCACCCTGAGAAGTTCATCCCCATGTGCATTCGTAAGGTTCGTGACGGAGAACCTGTGACCATTCACAGTGATTCTACTAAGACTATTCCTGGATCTCGGCACTATATTCATGCTGAAGATGTTGCGTCTGCCATTTTGTTCCTTTTGAATGCTTCAAGTATTTTTGAACCTACTTGGGGTAATGCGAAGTGTCCTAAGTTTAATATTGTTGGCGCAGAAGAATTGAATAATCTTGAACTAGCTCAGATTATTGCAGAGTGTCAAGGTAGAGAACTAAAACATGAGATGGTTGACTTCCACTCCTCACGTCCTGGTCATGATCTCAGATATGCTCTGGATGGTGATAAGATGAAAGAACTTGGTTGGGTTCCTGCTAAGTCAGTTCGCGAAAGAATTTCTGAAGTCACCCTCTGGACTCTTGCAAATGAACGTTGGTTGTAGTATCATACATACTATGATTACATTATTAGTTTATGTCTGAATACAAGAAGACAGCACTGGTGCTTGGTGCTGGTGGTTTTATTGGAAGTCATATGGTCAAGCGCCTACGCTCAGAGGGATATTGGGTGCGCGGAATTGATGTGAAACGCCCTGAGTTTTCTGAGACGGAAGCCAATGAGTTCATTGTCACTAACTTGACGAGTTATGATCAAGTTAGACAGTGTATGAAATTCAAAGGATACCTTGGTAATTTTTATAATGAAATTCCTTATAAAATGGTAGAACCTTTTGATGAGATCTATCAGTTTGCTGCTGATATGGGTGGTGCTGGTTTCATCTTTACTGGTGAGAATGATGCAGACATTATGCAGAACTCTGTGTCTATCAATCTGAATGTTCTTCGGGTTGCGGAAGAAATGGGTAGAGGTAGTGAGAAATATCCTAAAATCTTCTATTCTAGTTCTGCATGTGCTTATCCAGAGCACAATCAACTTGACCCTGATAACCCAGATTGCCGTGAAGAATCAGCATACCCCGCCAACCCCGACTCCGAATACGGGTGGGAGAAACTCTTCAGCGAGCGGTTGTATCTCGCTTATAATCGGAATCACGGCATTCCTGTTAGGATTGCTCGCTACCACAATATCTTCGGACCAGAAGGAACCTGGGAAGGTGGAAGAGAGAAAGCACCAGCTGCAATCTGCCGTAAAGTCGCTTACCTCCCAGAGTCGGGTGGAGCAATCGAGGTGTGGGGAGATGGCCTACAGACTCGTTCCTTCCTGTTCATTGACGAATGCATTGAAGCGACTCGAAGACTGATGGACAGTGACTTTATGGGTCCTGTGAACATTGGTTCTGAAGAGATGGTTACCATCAACGAATTGGTAGAGACTGCTGCTCGTGTTGGTGGTAAAGAGGTTCAGAAGATTCACATTGATGGTCCTCTTGGTGTTCGTGGACGCAACTCTAATAATGATCTAATCCGCGAAAAACTTGGATGGGATTATTCCCAGACCCTGGAAGAGGGTATTCGTATCACATATAACTGGATTAAGGAACAAATTGATGGTCAAGCATAAGTTTAATTTAGTCGGAAATACATTCAACTATTCTGATGCCCCCAGATGCTCTGTCTGGGGCAAGGAATCTAAGTTTACAGAGTGGGTAGATGAAGGTGGTGATGGCACGTTCTACGTTGACTCTGCCATCGGCATTGGATTTGAAGACGAAAGGTCTGGACCTAAGTATGCTTGGATTCTTGAGTCAGCTGCTATCCTTCCTCAGATCACTGACTTTGTGAAGAATGGTGGTTGGCAGAGAATGGTGGAATCATATGATCTCATCTTTACTCACAACCAAGAGTTAATTAATATTGATCCGGTAAAGTTCAAATGGGTTCCTGCTCAAGGAACATGGATTCAAGAACCCAAGATCTATGATAAGACTAAGATGATTTCGATGATTGCATCGAATAAAAGTATGTGTCAAGGACACAGAAATCGCCTTGAATGGGTAGAACGTTTGAAAGACCATGTGGATTTTTATGGTCGTGGATTTGAAACAGAGATTGTAAGGAAGGAAGAAGGTCTCTGTGATTATATGTTCTCCATTGCAATCGAGAACGCATCATACGAAACTTACTTTACTGAAAAACTTTTAGACTGCTTTGCAACAGGAACTATTCCTGTTTATTATGGTGCTCCTGACATTGGAGATCACTTTAATAAAGATGGCATCATCGATCTGAGCGAAGAATTTGACGTATCAGATGAGATTTACTACAGTAAGATGGATGCTATCAAAGAAAACTTGGAAAAAACCAAGAAAATGGAAATCTTAGAAGACTTTATTTGGGAGACTTATTTCGCATGAGCGTAGAACTTTTTGATACTGCCGTAAAAGAAGGCAAACCTGTATGCTATTACCTGTTCCGTGACCTTGGAATTGGTAAGGACCGTAAATACTTTGTGGAGACTGGGACTCACATGGGTGGTAGTGTTCAGTTCGCACTTGACCTTGGATTTGAAGAGGCACTGAGTTGTGAAATGATGGAACCTCGCTACAATCACTGCATGGAGAAGTTCAGTGAGAACGATAACGTCAGTCTGTGGCTTGGTGATTCTGATGATTGCTTCTCTGAGATGATGAAGCAGGTGGATAAGAAGTCCTGTTTCTGGTTGGATGCTCATGGTGAAGGTGGTGGCGTTCCTACTTTTGATGAACTTGATCTGATTGCAGAGAATGAAATCAAAGATCACACCATTATTATTGATGATATCCCCGTTTATTTCAGAGGTAGAGTCGCACAACTGGAAGCAAAACTAAAATCTATCAATCCTGATTATACTCTGACTTATTATAAGTCTATCGATCGCGAACAAGATTACGTCCTGGCAGCATACGTTGAGTGACATGAAACCCTGCATTATTAAGCAACCAGCAGGTGTTGGTGATGTATTTTTTCTCCAAAAAGTAGCAAGTATCTATCGCGATAAGGGTCATGAAATCATCTGGCCTTTACGCGATGATATTATTTGGATCTCTAAGTACATTCCTGGTATTAGTTGGTGTAAATTATCTGATTGGTTGAATGGTCAGGGCGGTAGATTATTTGATTTTGCTGGTTTTGCAGAGACAGATGACTTTATCTACATTGATGCATCCACTGCAGATCGAACTTTTAACACTGATCCAACCAGAATCATGTCTTCAAAGTTTGGTCTGGTTGGCATGGACCACACTGACTGGGGTAAGTATTTTAAGTTTGATCGGAACAAAGAAAGAGAAGATGAACTATATTACAACGTCCTTGGACTCAAGGATGACAGCGAATATGTGTATGTGAATGACATTACTAACACAGATTTGCGTAAAACAAGTTCAATGGCAGAAGAATCTTATGATTATCCTGTCGTAGAGAACAAAATTTATGAAGGATTTTCCCTGTTTGACTGGATTAAAGTCTGGGAAAATGCTAAAGAGATCCATACTCAACCGACAGCGATGTGTTTTATCCTGGATGTGATTGACACAGATGCTAAAATCTTTTATTATCCCAAGGACGAGAGACAATATAAGGATGTGATTGACATCTTTAGCAAAGTTACTGAATATAGAAATGCTTGAGAATTATTCAAAGAATGTTGATGGTATTGTTTATCAAGTAGATAAAAATCACATCGGATATGACAAAGAATACGTAAATACCCGCTATGTAAAGTATGGAGAACTCCCTACTTACATGGGGTATCTTCGTTTGGGGAACATTATTGGATCTATTGGTGGAGTTCCTGAGAGTATTCTTGATGTGGGCTACGGTGATGGATCATTTTTGAAGGTCTGTGAGAATATTATTCCTGATTGTTACGGGTATGATATCTCTACATATCCTATTCCAGAAGGATGTACTCAAGTTTCTAACTTTAAGAATGAATATTATGAAGTAATTACCTTCTTTGATTCTCTTGAGCATTTTGAAGACATTGAATTTGTGAAAGATTTGAAGTGCTCTTACATTTGTATTTCTGTCCCCGATTGTCACTATCCTGATGATGAATGGTTTGAAAATTGGAAGCACCGAAGACCAAATGAGCATTTATGGCACTTTAACTATGGGTCTTTGGTGAAATTTATGCATAGAATGGGATATACTTTACTTTCTGGAAGCAATATTGAAGACACTATTCGTAAAAATCATAAGGAAGAATCGAACATTTTGACATGCATTTTCGCAAAGGTATCATGAGAGCAGCATTATTAGAAAAAATCAATGAACCTCTTGCTATTAGAGAGGTAGAACTGAGTGAACTTGAAGTTGGTCAAGTTCTTGTGAAGGTTCTTGTTAGTGGTCTGTGTGGAGCACAATTGCATGAAATTCGTGGACATAAAGGTAACGAAAAATTCCTGCCTCACCCTATGGGTCATGAGGGATGTGGAATTGTAGAGGAAGTTGGACCTGGAGTAACCACTGTAAAGGTCGGAGACAAGGTTGTAATGCACTGGAGACCAGGATCTGGTATTGAATCTCCCTTTCCTAAGTATCTTTTGGGTGATAAATGGATGAGTGGCGGCAAATGCACTACTCTTGGAGAGTATTCTATCGTCTCTGAGAACCGTGTAACGACAGTTCCACAGGACACTCCACCCGAATTATGTGCGATTCTTGGATGTGCTCTGACCACTGCCATGGGAATCATTGACAATGAAGTTGATCTGAAGTTTGGTGAGAGTGTTGCAATTGTTGGTTGCGGTGGTGTTGGATTGAACCTGATTCAAGCTGCATCACTCAAGAGTGCTTGCCCAATCTATGCTGTAGAGAAGAACTCTGATAAGCGAGAGTTATGTTTTACTGCTGGTGCAACAACTTTTGTTGATGATGTCTCTGATATTTACGAAAAAGTTGATGTGATCATCGACACCACTGGTATTCCAGAAGTCATCAGTGCGTGTGTGTCTAAATTATCTGGTAAGGGACGCATGATTTTAGTTGGCCAACCTGCTCCAGGACGGGGTGTAGAGGTCATGAATGCGGTCAATCTCTTCAGTGGTATGGGTCAAACCATCAAGGCAACGCAGGGTGGTAAGACCAATCCTGCAGAAGATATTCCTCGCTATGTTCGTATGCATCAGGAAGGAATCCTTGATGTCAAACAGTTTGTAACTCATAGATTTAAATTAGATCAAGTAAACGAAGCATTTGACTTGCTTAGAAGTGGAAATGCTGGTAGAATCATTATTGAAATAGGAGTGTAATACATGAGAGGAACTGATTGGACGCCTGACGGCCTTCGTTCTTTCGTAGATAAAATTGCAGAGCATCATGATGCTGGTCGCTTGCCCTTTGCTCTGCACCTTCCAGGTGGTAATGAGGAGCAACTGATTGATATCTTTTCTAATATCAATGAGGGTGATTACGTCCTCTCTACTCACCGAAACATGTATCATGCACTCCTGCATGGTCTTCCCCCTGAAGAGGTAGAGGACAAGATTCTCAACGGTCGTAGCATGTTTATGTTTGATCGTGAGCGTAACTTCTATGTCTCTGCCATCATCGGTGGTCCTGTTGCTATCGCAGTGGGTATTGCATGGGCACTGAAGCGTAAAGGATCTGATCAAAGGGTCTGGTGTTTCCTTGGTGATGGCACTGAGGACACTGGTCACTTTGCTGAGGCAGTCCGTTATGTGAATGGATTTGATCTTCCCTGTACCTTCATTATTGAAGATGACTGTATGGCAGTTGAAGCACCCAAAGAACGTCGTTGGGGAACCAATGAAGACTTGGAGTGGCCTGAATGTGTGATTCGTTATCACTATACTAAGTCTCGTCCTCATATCCGCACAGGTAACTTTGCAGATCTGAAGGTGATGAAGGAGACTATGAAGACTGATGAGGAATACTTCCCTCCGCTTCCTAAGCGTCAGTATAATCATGCCAGTGTGTACAAACCTTTGGACATGAAGTTCAAGGATGCTGTCACTCAAGGTATGACTGAACTTGGTGAAGAGGGTGCTATCTTCATTGGATACAGTCTTCTCCCTGGTGATGCTATGGGAACGCTCAAGAATGTCCCTGATGATCAGAAGATCGAGACTCCTGTAGCAGAGAACCTGATGGTTGGTCTTGCTATCGGTATGTCATTTGAAGGATTCAAACCTGTTGTTTACTTTGAACGGCACGACTTTATGTTGGTTGCTGCTGATGCTATTGGTAACCATATTGATAAGATTGAACGTATCTCTCATGGAGAATTTAAGGTTCCTGTCATCTTGAAGACCGTAGTTGATGATGGTGGACTCTTCTATTCTGGTCCTACTCACTCTCAGAACTTCACGCGATTGTTCCGTGAGATGGTTGACTTCCCTGTTCTTGAACCTCTGTCATCTGAAGAGGCTCTGGAGATGTATAGATATGCCAAGGACAGTGAAGGTCCTGTGATGATCGTTGAGCATAAGAAGTATCACTGATGAAAACATATGTATCTCTTGGAATCGGGGACTTGTTCTTCCTTGATTCCATCCTCACAAAAGAGGAGAAGGAAAGTATTTCTGAAATCTACTGGGCCTGTAGATTTGGATATGTAATGAAGGATCTGATGGAGAATAATCCGTCATATCCTAATCTAACTGCCCAACATACAATTGATGAGAAGATTGGTAGAGAGGCGATGGCAACACTTGATCCTGTTGCCATCCCTTTTTGGCATTTTAGACCAGACTTTCAACCCAACTTTCAGGTTGGATTGAAGTTGTTTGGTATTGAACATGAATGGAACGCACAGAATCTGCAGACAGTTGATGCTGTTAGTATGTTCCAGGATCCCGAAAGACCATTTCAAGAGTCATCCTTTGTCAAACATGCAAAGAAAGTAGACGAAGACTACATTGTATTCCACTATCCAACATCAACCAGACCTCGTAGTGATATTGCACAAATCACTGATGATGATGTAAAATTTGTGAATGGTTTGTCGCAAGAAACTGGGTATCCAGTGTATATTATCTCAGATCATGAGGTAGATCTTGCCATTGATAACCAGAAACTGCTTGTCAACATCCCTATTACTGAGGTAAAGGACTATGTTGTCGGGTGTAAATACTATGCTGGATGTGATTCCTTCTGCAGTATCCTCGCAGCTAAGGCACTTCCAAAGGAGAATCTGTTTATCAAGACATCTCCTAACTTTACTGGTTGGAATAACTGGTTGTTCAGAGCATTCTTACCACATTCTCCTGAAGAAGTTCAGCAGTTTTATAAACCATACATTGGTAGACCATGAGTGGATTCTTGGTAGTTGGTGGGACGTGCAGAGTCGTATTTGTCTACTGTGATTCTAATAGATTGTGTCCTGAAGCACCTGTTCCTGTCCTGAACATTGTCGATCAGAGGGAGAACCCTGGTATGGCAGGCAATGTTCGTAGGAATATTGAGAGTTTGTTGGGCGATGCAATTGATATTAACACCAATACAAACTGGTATGAGATTGCAAAGACCAGATATGTTCACAAAGAGAGCAATCATATGTTCTTTCGTGTGGATACAACTCAATCTATACCAAGAATTAATGTCAAAGATATTGACTTTGATTACGACTTGATTGTCATCTCTGATTACAATAAGGGATTCTTATTGGAAGAAGACATTGAGTATATCTGTACTAATCACCCAAATGTTTTCATCGATACTAAGAAAATTCTTGGGCCTTGGGTAAAGGATGCGCGATATATCAAGATCAATGACTATGAATATCGCAATTCCGAACCATATCTAACTGAAGATATTAGATATAAGATCATTCACACCATGGGTGGAAAGGGATGTGAGTTTGCAGAGAGAAAATATCCCACTAAAAAGGTTGAAGTGAAGGACTTGTCTGGAGCAGGGGATACCTTTATTGCTGGATTAGTGGTAAAATATATTGAAACCGAAGACATTGAGAAGAGTATTAAGTTTGCCAATCAGTGTGCATCGAAAGTAGTAACGCAGAAGGGAGTTGCAGTAATATGAGACTTGATTACTCTATGGTTCATCCTAACTGGACTGAAAACGTAACACCACTTGGCAAATCTCAGAAAGGTGAGGACGTAAGTCTTAAGTGGACCTTTGATAATCTTGGTACAACCAACAAATATTACGTTGAGTTTGGTGCTATTGATGGACATCAGGACTGTAACACCTTCTACTTTAGAGAAAATGAAGAATGGACAGGACTTTTACTTGAGTCTGGTAAGTGGTTTCCAGTTGCTCCTAATGATGAAATCAATCTGAAGATTGAAACTGTATCAAAGGACAACATCAATAGTATCTTTAAGAAGTATAATGTTCCCTATGAGTTTGACCTACTGTCAGTGGACATTGATTCCTTTGATTACTGGGTAACAAAAGAAATCCTTACTCAGTATTCTCCACGAGTTGTAATGGTTGAAGTCAATGTTAGGTTTGAACCGACTGAGAGCTGGAGACTGAAGGATGATCCTAACTGGGATTGGAACGGAACTAAGTGGTATGGTGCATCTCCTATGGCATATAAGAAAATGTTCAACGATGCTGGATATACACCAGTCTATACTCACGTAGATGACCTGATTGCTGTCCGTAATGATGTTTTGAAAGAGAATGGATTCTCTGAACCAGAGTGGAATTATGTGTATCCACACTCAAATGTTCCCTTGTACAACACACATAACATGGGAGGAACTCAAGAACTTGTAACTAAATTGAACCTTGATGAGTGGGAGGAAGTATGATTATTTTAACGGGATATAGAGGTTTTATTGGAAGAAACCTCCACGAAAGACTGAAAGAACTTGATGATGTCGTCATCACTGTAGACTCTGACACTATTGAATGGTTGGTCCATGAGTTTTCTGAGTGGGATAAGGTTGATCTTGTAATTCATCAGGGTGCATTGTCATCTACTATTGAGAAAGATCTCAATAAGATTCATTATTACAATGTAGATCTCACGGTCAAATTGTTTGAAAAGTGCATCAGACATCAAATTCCTGTCAAGTATGCATCTTCTGCATCTGTGTATGGAAACTCTTCAAACCGAGACATCAATCCTTTGAACTACTATGCAATCTCTAAAGTTCAGATTGACTATTGGGTCCAGGATCACATTGATGAGTTCCCTTTGATTCAAGGATTCAGATACTTCAATGTATACGGTGATGGAGAGGGTGATAAGGGAGATCAAGCAAGCCCTGTGAGTAAGTTTACGAAGCAGGTGAAAGAAACTGGTGAGATCAAACTGTTTACTGGATCTAAAAATTTCTATAGAGACTTTGTTTGTGTCGATGATCTTGTTGAGATCGTTCTCAATAACAAGAAAGAGTCTGGTATCTACGATCTTGGTACAAGTAAACCAGTTAGTTTCTGGCACGTTGCTGATTGTGTTAAGAAGAAGTATAATGGAGAGATCAAGTGGATTGAGTTTCCACAACATCTCAAAGGGAAGTATCAGGGGTACACAAAAGCACTTGAAGAGTGGGATGATTATGAATTCATGACTGTTGAGGACTATCTGAAATGATTACAGTATGGACAAATGGATGTTTTGACATCCTACACCCAGGACACATTGAACTGTTTAAGGTTGCCAAGTCTCTTGGTGACCGTTTGATTGTAGGTGTAGACACTGACTTGAAAGTGAAAGCAGATAAGGGTGCTAATAGACCTATCAACAACCTTGAGTATCGTAAGGCAATGCTTGAATCGATCAGGTACATTGACATTGTTCTTCCTTTTGGATCTCGCCAAGAACTTGAGCAATCGATTCAACTTTATAGACCTGATGTTCTTTTGGTTGGTGGTGATTGGAGAAATGGTGATGTGGTTGGTCGTGAGTTTGCAAAGGAAGTTAGGTTCTTTAATCGTGTTGGTGGATACTCATCTACTAATGTGATTGATAGCATTGCAAATAAATACATCAACACTGGTAAGAGTTTGTGAAAGTAGTTATTCCCATGTCGGGGCTCAGTAGTAGATTTACTGATGCTGGATATACAATACCAAAGCACTTAATTGAGATTGATGGAAAGAGAGTAATAGAACATATTGTTGATCTCTATCCTGAAGATAGTGAATTCGTATTCATTATCAATGACAAGCATGAACAAGAAACTAACGTTGTTGAAGTTCTGAATAATCTGGTTCAAGATCCTGTTATCATAACTGTAGCGACTCACAAGTTAGGTCCAGTTCATAGCGTTCTTCAGGCAACAAAGTACATCGATGATGACGAACAAGTCATCGTGAACTATTGCGACTTCTCAATCAAGTGGGACTATGATGAGTTCAAAGCACACGTTGATGAGACTGAATGTGATGGTAGTGTAGTCTGCTACACTGGTTTCCATCCCCACATGTTGGGTAGTGACAACTATGCATTCTGTCGCACAGATGAGAATGGAGTCATCTTAGAGATAAGAGAGAAGCAGCCTTTCACTGATAATAAGATGGAAGAGTTTGCCTCTGCAGGTAACTATTACTTTAGAAAAGGTAGTTACGTCAAGAAATATTTTCAGCAACTGATAGACGAAGATGTTAATATCAACGGAGAATATTATGTAAGTCTTGTCTATAATCTGATGATTAGAGATGGACTCTTCAACACTGTGTTTAGTGTCCCACACATGCTTCAGTGGGGAACACCACTGGATGTGGACAAGTATCTTCAGTGGTCAAACTATTACAAAGACATAATTGAAGGACAAAAAGAGGTTCAGATTCCGAACTGTGTGACTGCTATCCCAATGGCAGGAGCAGGTAGTAGGTTTGCTAAGGATGGGTTCTCTCTTCCTAAACCATTCTTGATAGTGAATGGAGAATACATGGTTGATCAGGCAGTCAGATGTCTACCTAAGACTGATAAAACAATCTTCGGTGCTCTTGAATCTCACATGAGCATGATGCCCTTACAGGAGTATCCAGAGGTTGTATGGTTTAAAGAAACTCCTATAGAAGGACAGTCCATTACAACATCAAAGATTGTAGAAAAGATTGATCATGATACTTCAATCTTACTTTCTGCTTGTGACAACGGAGTCTTGTATGATGCAGACAAGTTTGTAGATCTGGTCAACAGTGATGCTGATGCTATCGTCTGGACTTACAGAAATAATTACACAAGTCAATTACAACCAAACGCATATTCTTGGGTGAACTGTGACGACGAAGGTAATGTAAGTAGTGTGGATGTCAAAAACTTTACAGGTGAGAATCCTATAGAAGAATATGCTATCACGGGGACAATGTTCTTCAGAGACAAGAGAGTCTATAATGAATCTCTTGTAAGATTATTTGAGATGAATGAGAAAGTGAATGGTGAATTCTATGTTGATAGTTTGCTTAATGCTGCTATCGATTTAGGATACAAAGTAAAAAACTTCGAGGTTGATCATTACATCTGTTGGGGCACACCTAACGATTTAATGACATATAGATACTGGCAACAATTCTTTAACAACGTGACCTGGCACCCCTATGAGTACCGAAAAGATTACTTTACCAATTAGATATTGGGATCAAGGACCAACCAGAAGAATATCTCCAACAGACGAAAACAAAAGAACTCTTGAAGCTGCTTACTTTTTCTTAGCACAGTTTACGGGTTATTCAAAACATTATCCACTACCACTACTCTATTCTTATCGGGACAAAAATCTTTATCTTCCGATGAGAGAGAAGTTCATGTCTCTCAATAGGGGAACTGTGTATGAAAACACAGACATGTCATATGACATGGAACTCGACAATGTAGATAAAGTATGTGATACGACAGTGTTTTACTTTGCCTATAACATGGCAAACTACTACCATTTCATATACGATACTCTTCCTTATCTGTATGTGTTCTTCAATGAAAAGAAGATCCATCCTGAAATGAAACTGCTTGTCAGTCCACCAGAGGGACAGGATGATCTGTATCCTTTCGTCTGGGATTGTCTCAATATGCTTGGCATTCAGAGAGACGATGTTATCTTCCTTGACACGAATGTGTTGTATAACCGTGTGTGTATCGGGTCTTCTTTGACACACAACGGTTTATCCAATTGTCCTCCACACAAAGGTGTGTTTGAGATTCTCAACCGCATGGAGAGTGATTATGTTGGACCTGAAAAGATTTACATCTCACGTCGCACCTGGTTGCACAACGACACATCTAACATTGGAACAAACTATACTGAACGTCGTCGGTGTGTTAATGAAGATCAAGTAGCAAGACTCTTTAGTATGCATGGATTCACAGAAGTGTTCTGTGAGAACTTGACAATGAGTGAAAAGATTGGTATGTTTAGGAACGCAAAGTACATTGCCGGACCAATCGGTGGAGGAATGTGTAATACCATTTTCTCTCCTCCCGAAACCAGAGTATTGTCAATCAACAGCCCTACGTTCTTTGATGTCAATTATCGATTCAGATTCTCCATGGAGCATACTGACATGATTGATTTTGATTACACTGAGTTTGTTGATCACCAAGCAGAAACTATCGATGGTGATAGTGCTCTTTCTGTCTCTGGTGGACTTAACTCTCCCTGGCAAGTCGATCTAAATAAACTATCTAAATTTTTGGATAAATGGATTCAATCTTAGAATTGGCACATGCACTTGGACCTTATGCCATTTGTGGCGAGGGAAACGTGTCTGCCAAATTTGCTGATGAGTATCAGTCTTGTTATTATGTAAAGGCAAGTGGAACATCTCTTGACGAACTTGAAAAGAAAGATCTCGTCGCATGTAAGATGAGTGGTGTGCCTTATGATGCCCTTGGACCTAAACCAAGCATCGAGAATGGGTTTCATGCATGGATCTTGAGAGAGTTTGATGCAATCAAGTTTGTTGCACATACTCATCCACCTAAGACCATGCAAGTGGTTTGTTCTGAGCAAATCTGGTCTTTTGCTGAGCATAGATTGTTTCCTGATCAGGTTGTCAGGAATGGTGCAAAGTCTTGTGTTGTTCCTTATGCAATGCCAGGTAAGCCTTTGTTGAATGAAATTGAAAAAAGTGTTCTCGCATTTGTGGAGGAAGAGGGATACTTCCCTAAATTGATTCTGCTGCAGAACCATGGTATAATTGTAGCATCTACCTCACACAAAGATTGCATTGCATCTACCATGATGTGTGAGAAGTCTGCAGAAATCTTTATTGGTGCAAAGGTTCTGGGTCAGACCAGATTCTTATCTGAAGACGAAGTGAATGAGGTTGACAAATCCCCCAGTGAAGAACGAAGGAGAAAAATGTATCAATGAAAGTAATTTATGTTGATATTGACGAAACAATCTGCCATCGTGAGACATCAACTGACTTTGGTGTGTACCATGACTATACTAAGGCAGAACCAATTCAAGAGAACATTGATAAGATCAACAAACTTTATGACGAAGGTAATACTATCGTTTACTGGACGGCCAGAGGGAGCAGAAAGCAGATTGATTGGACTAACCTAACAACACAGCAACTATCTGATTGGGGTTGTAAGTATCATGAACTCCGAACTGATAAACCATTTTACGATCTGTTCATTGAAGATAAATCATTGCGTATTGAGGAAGTATGAAGATCATATCTCATAGAGGCAACATTCGGGGACGTGTCCCTGGTAGAGAGAATGCTCCCAGTTATATTGACTGTGCCCTTGGTAATGGTTATGATGTGGAGATTGATGTATGGTCAATTGATGGTGAGTATTGGCTGGGACATGATAAACCACAATACAAAGTAACTTGGAACTGGTTCTTCAAGAGACAGCACAATCTTTGGTTGCATTGTAAGAATGTAGAGGCAGCAAAGAGTTGTCATATCTTTCAATCCTTTTGCCACACTGGAGATCCATACTCTTATACTTCGGACGGTAAAGTATGGTTGCACGATCTTGAGCAAACCTTTGATGATAAGACCATCATTCCCTTGCTTGATTGGGATATGGTAGATAGTTTTAAAACACATATCAAGAATGAAATTCCTTACGGAATCTGTACAGATTATCCTTATATGCTATGAGAATTGCACTATGTTATTCTGGACGCCCTCGTAATTACAAGGAGTGTTTGAAGAATCACCAAGAAGTTTTTGGATTGGGTGGAGACAACGTTGATGTCTTCGCTCATTTGTGGTTTGATGAAGATCTTGTCGGCAAACCATTCAGACCTGATGCTCCACAACAGGGGTGTTGGCCTGACAAAAGTATGAAGAAGTGGATTGAGAAGAACTGGAATCCAAAGAAAGTCGTCTATGAAAAGCAGACAGACGATAAGTTCAGAGACATGTATTCAGATGTCTGGAACACTGCTCACGAGAAGTTGAATCCAGTTCCACGGATGCATCCTAAGGATCATCAACTGTCAATGTTCTATGGCATCAAACAAGTCATGGAGATGAAGCAAGAATATGAGAAAGAAAATAATTTCAAGTACGATTTTGTGGTTCGCCTTAGGACTGATTTCGTCGCTGTTGCTAACTTCGGGGATCTTGAAAAATATGATCAAGACAAACTGCACGTCAGTCACTACAATGCAACCGCTCTGATTGATCAGTATCGTCCAGGAACTTGGGTTCAGGATCTTGGTATTGATGAGAGATACATTGTGGATATCTTTGCTATGGGTGGATCAGATGCCATGGATAAGTTTGCAAAGGTGTACGATAATGTACCATCTATGATAGAATCTGGGTATCCCATGCATTCTTCCGACGTTCTCATTGGATACAATACTTTCTTAATTGAAAAGAGTCCTACTAAGATACATCAAAGTTGGGTATGTGAAATATATCCTCAGGAAGTGGTATACTATGAGGAGCGTCAAGGCAACCACGCATTGCACGGAGGCCGGTATCCAGGAAACTATGGATTGATGCAGTGGAACGAAAGACTATGGAATGATTATTAATGAGATATGTTGTAGATATTGATGGCACTATCTGTGACCCTGGTGATACAGACGCCACAAGATATACGGATGCTACACCAATTCGATCTCGGATTGATAAAATAAATAAGTTGTACGATGATGGTCATTACATTGTTTACCTAACTGCAAGAGGTATGGGTAGATTCAATAACTCCAGAATGCACGCACACAGAGAGTTCTACGAATTTACTAAAAACCAATTGGATGCATGGAGATGTAAGTATCATGAACTCCATCTTGGTAAACCTTCAGGTGATCACTACATAGATGACAAAGGAATCCACTCTGATGAATTCTTCAGAAATTAAACATGTTCCCAAAGGTTGGGGATATGAAAAATGGATAGTCAACACAGATGAATACTGTGGCAAACTTCTCTTCTTCAATGAAGGGAAGAGATGTTCGTGGCACTATCACAAAAAGAAAGACGAAACATTTTACCTGCAATCTGGTAAAATTCTTCTGTACTATGGAGACTCTGATAATCTCAATGGTGCAAAAGATCTTGTCTTGGAACCAGGAGATAAGTTTCATATCTACCGTGGTCTCCGACATCAAATGGTTGCAATCGAGGACTCCGAACTGTTCGAGTTCTCAACAGAACACTTCGATGAGGATAGCTACAGGGTTGCCAAAGGAGATTAATTATGATTGGTATGAATGCCTTAGGGCAGAACGGTAGACTGGGCAATCAAATGTTCCAGTATGCTGCTCTTGTGGGAATTGCAAAGAACCTTGGATATGATCACTGTATTCCTGATCATTCCAAGGTTACTTGGTTTGATAGGATGGAAGGTGACCAAATCATCACTCAGCATCATCAACTCCAACACCTGTTTGAGATGAATCATCTTAACGGTAGGTTTGGTGAAGCAACTGAGTACAACATTAAATTGAATCAAGCAGAGTTTTGTAAGGAACTGTATGAAGAGTGTCCTGATGGTGCTACTTTGTATGGATACTTTGAGTCCTATCATTACTTTAAAGATGCTGAAGAAGAGGTTAGATCTGACTTTACTTTTAGGAAGCACATCTTAGACGCAGCTAAAGACTTTCATAAGAGAGTCAGTAATATTGTCTGCCTGAATGTACGGAGAGGTAAGGACTTTATCCGCGTTCAAGACTTCCATCCCCCTTGTACTGAGGTATACTATAAAGAGTGTATTGAGATGCTTGGAAAGGATCGTCAATACCTGGTGATCTCTGATGATATTGAATGGTGTAAGACGGTCTTTAGAGGTAGTAACTTCTACTTTAACCAGGAAACACCTGAAGGACTAATCAAAGGGCACTACGACCTTGCTGTGGGTGCTCTCTGCGACGACTTCATCATCTCTAACAGCACCTTCTCTTGGTGGATGTCATATCTTGGCACAAGTCCCACTAAGAGAATCCTTGCACCAGATCCCTGGTTCGGTCCTAAGTTATCTCATATAGATACGGAAGGATATTATCCACCAAACGTAGAAAGAGTCTCCCGTGAAATCGTAAGAATATGATGAACCTAACTTTTCTCATCCCTACAAGGATTGAGACTGAAGATCGATTGAGAAATATTATTGCATCGGTTTCCTATTTGTTGAGGCATGTCCCAGCAAAGGTAATCGTCAAAGAGGTATCTGGACGTAATACTTTTCGACATAGGGCTTTGCCTGAGATTAAGAAGTACGCGGACATAGATAACCTGACTCACATCTATGAAGAGAATAATGATCCTCTTTTCTGTAAGAGTAAAGTTCTTAACGATCTGATTGTCGCAGCAAAGACAAAGGTTGTTGCTAACTATGATGCAGATTGCATTCTGCCAATCACATCATACCAAAAAGCATACACTGCTATCAATGATGATCAGGCTGATATTGTGTATCCATATGGATGCGGGATCTATCAGTGGAAGGCAGACTTTGATATGAACATCTATGAGGAGTTTGTGAAGTCCTGGAATGGAACCTCTGTTTTGGATAAGAGTAAGACTCTTTCAAACTCCACAATCGGTTGGTGTCAGTTTGTCAACCGACAAAAGTATATTGACTCTTACATGATGAATGAAAACTTTGTGTCATGGGGATGTGAGGATGATGAATTCTATTTCCGCATGAGCACATTAGGTAATCGCATCGGAAGGGTCGATGATTATGTCTACCATCTTGAACATGGTAGAACACACAACTCCTGGTTCAGTAATCCAAACTTTAACAACAATTGGAACCTCTGGAATACAATCAAAACATTTGACAGAGAGCAGTTGGTGGAGTATTATGAGAACCAGGATTATCTGAAAACACGTAGAGCACAATTACAATGATCGGATTTAATGCCCTTGGTAGGATGGGCAGACTTGCTAACCAGATGTTCCAATATGCCTCTCTGAAAGGTATTGCCCGCAATACTGGAGTGGACTTCTGTGTTCCTTACCATGAAGAAGCAGTTAACGATGGTATCGGTAACATGCTTCGTACAGAGATCTTTGATTCGTTTGATCTTCAGGTAAACGTAGGTCTGTTAAATAAAGGACATGCACCTGTAGTACAGGAAAGGTTCTTTCACTTTGATGAAGAACTCTTTCGCATGTGTCCCGATCATGTAGATATTCGCGGATATTTCCAGACGGAAAAATATTTCAAGCATATCGAAGATGAGATCCGTGAAGACTTTACTTTCAAGGATGAGATCCTGAATCCTTGTAAAGAGATGATTGCAGGAGGGGATAATCCTCTTGCTCTTCATGTTCGTCGCACGGACTATATCACAAACAGTGCTAATCACCCTCCATGTACTCTTGAGTATTATGAGGCAGCACTGAAACTCTTTAAAGATGATCGTAATGTGATTGTGTTTTCTGATGATCCTGCATGGTGT
>BCSF01000384.1_pt1 | contig 18257 bp, 27 predicted proteins | sample 1016431 | NCBI WGS metagenome assembly BCSF01 (sample SAMD00045685;SAMD00045686;SAMD00045687;SAMD00045688;SAMD00045689;SAMD00045690;SAMD00045691;SAMD00045692;SAMD00045684;SAMD00045690;SAMD00045691;SAMD00045692;SAMD00045684;SAMD00045685;SAMD00045686;SAMD00045687;SAMD00045688;SAMD00045689, study...
ATGGTGGTTGGGGTGTGTGTTTGTTGTGGGTTGAGTATCTGCTGCTGAGTTCTATCGCGGTCCGCCCGTAGCGATGTTCGCGGTTGAGAACCCAGTCATGCACACACATGCGATGGCTCGGATCAGGAACTACGTTCCGTTTGCCCAGAGCATACAGCCTTGGGAGTTTGCAAAGTCGGATGATTGTTCTGACAATGTAAAGAAGCGGACTTGCCTGTGGCTCAAGAACCTACCGAAGTTGAACCGCACTGGTACGCTTGATGGATCGACGGCACGAGACGAGTGTCACAAGTTACCACCAAGTGCTGATCGTTGGAAGCTACGGTCTAAATTTTACAAGGGCATTGCTGACGCGATGGCTATGCAGTGGGGAGCATTAGCATGACAGTCTTATTACAAACATATACTATCCGAGCGAACCGTGGTCGCCCTCGCATTTGGTTGGAGGGCAAGCGGTTGGTCGAGGCAGGTTACGAGCGTGGAGTTCGGTTTGACTTGGTTCCATTACCGTTGCGTGATGGTGGCATGGTGTTGGCTCAGAACGAGGATGGCACAGGCAAGCGCAAGGTATCGGGGAAGGGTGACCGCCCTATCATTGACATCGTTGGTTCGGAGATTGTGAAGAGCAAGTTGCGTGTTGGCGATGAGGTCGTGATCACTTACGATTGTGATGTCAAAGAAATTTTAATCAGGAGGAAAGAGAATGCCTAATCATTGTTATCAACAGGTCCGAGTTGAGGGGCCATATCAAATAGTATCTATGTTGTATCAAGGACTGACCGAGAACGGTTTTGATCCTCAGAACGAAGGACGAGTTTCAAACCCACAGTTTTGTCAGTTGGTTGTGCCGATGCCGTTCGAGCAGTGGCTTGCACCAAAGACCAAGTGGGGGGACTACGAGGTCGAGGGTTGGTACGATTGGCGATGTAACAACTGGGGAACCAAGTGGGAGGTTGTCGATGTCGAGATTGACGAAGAGTTGGACCATGAAACCAGAGAAGATAATGGAAGACTTGTGGAGGCTGACACCAAGTCGTGGTTTGAGTTTCGTTGTTGGACGGCATGGGCACCACCTGTTCCAGTGTGGGACAAGTTGCACGAGTTGGGTGTCAGGGTTCATGCTACCTATCAGGATGAGGGCGGCATGTTCGAGGGCGAGTACATCGACGGCGAGGACACCACTTGGGAACCAGAGTTTGAGGAGGAAGAAGCATGCTAGATGATCAAAGCATAAAATTTTACATGGAACATTTCGGTCAGTTGAGGGGAGCGGAGATCATAGATTTCCATATGGTTCCTGACAGCTATGATAAATACAACTCGTGGCCTACGTTCACGATGCGGAAGGGCAACGATGTATTTACGTTTGTGTTGTCCCGAGATGAGGAGGGCAATGGCGGTGGCTTTGCGTTTATCGAAGATGTCTAATTTACCATTGAACCAAGAACAGTTGGAAAACTTTATCTTGCACCATGTACATCTGTGGGCGCAGCAATCTCAAAAGGATATTGGTGACGGCTCGTTGAGCGAGGCCATGGAGTTAGAGTTCGGGGCATTCTATGTGCGACTTGCGGACAAGTTACGCAAGGAGGTGTTGCCCAAGTTCGAGGATGCAGCGTGATGGGTAAAATAAAAAACTTGTTGATCGAAGAAATGGAAACGCCGATCATGGAAACATGTTCGGACTGTGAAGGGGAGGGCCGCGTTTATTACGAGGTGGCCCGACCTCAAAGTTTCAGCCGTGACATTGGCTACTTGGAGGAGGTCGAAGAAACATGTTCGACTTGCAACGGGGATGGTCAGGTGGAGCGGTTGTGTGAGTGCGGAGAGGCAGTGACATTGGGCATGGGCCACGATGCATATATTTGTGAGGAGTGTGCGACATGAAGGAGTGTGAATACTGCGGTGACAAAGTCGATCATCTCTACGCTTCGGAGCACCCCGAAACATTTAAAGTCATTCGTGTTTGTGAAGAATGCGAATGGGGTCCTGTTAATGGGACATACTATCAAATCCAATCAGAAATAAATGGAGAAGAAATATGATTAAAGAATTTTGGCAACGGCTGACGCGTAAGCGTCAAAGCAACAAGAAGCTAACGAGGAAGGAGCAGATCCTTGCTGAGTTGGACCGAGGTGCAGGGACCGCGAAGCAATTAGCTGACCGCATGGGATTGAAGCTAACGATTGTTCGTTCGAACCTGTCTGCCCTACACAAGTCGGGATTGATCAGGGACACGGGCCAAGATGCAGGAACCGAGGGAGTGTGGGAGGTTGTGAAGTGATTGAGTATTTCACGGCTCTTGTGATTGCGTACACTGTGCAAGGTCACGATATTGAAACGGCTGTATGGTTCGAGAGCGAGAAGCATTGTTCGAGAGCCATGAACAACAGGAGTGCAGATATGATGTATGATTATCTGTACGATCTCTATGGCAACGACATCATGATGACCTGCGAGACCACAGACAAGGTATCGAAGTACATCCGACCAAGACTGAGACCAGAAAAGGAGGAAGCTGATGGGTGACGAGCAGCTAACAGGATGGCAAGCGTCACAGTTACGATGGCTCAAGAGACAAGTTGATAATCTAGCTGACGAGAGTAAGCGCGATGATGCCAGACCGAGGATAGAACAGGAATTGTTTGCCGCAATGGAAGAGTTGGATGATTATGTGGACGCTTTGAAAGAGGCAGGTATCAACATCGAACACAGAAGAAGATCATGGCAGGGGGTGATATGAGTAGATGGACTGACCGCCAGAAAGAAATGCAGGGGTACAGACGTAAGATGGCAAACGGAATGAAGGTGTCATTGTCTGATGCACCGTGGGACAAGAAGGAAGAGGAGGATGATCGATCACGAAGAGAAACTGAGGATCATGGCACTAGCGATACGAAAGGGGATTGACGTTCGAGGTCCCGAGGCGGTGTCGATCTTGGAAGATGCCGCTGACTACATACAATTTTTATTTGAAGAGTGGGGTCGTGAGGACGAAGCCGAAGCTACCGCCCCCGAAGAGGAGGAATAAATGGAAACCAGGATAGAGGCAATACGAGATTTGATAACCAGAAAAGAAAAAGAACTGGACGATATAGAATGGGCAGACCCGCAGGATCCGAGGATCGAGGGACTTGTTCGAGAGTTAAATGATTACAAGAAACGAGAAGGGGACGGCGAGTTATACGAGCCGAATTTTTAAATGTTAACAGAAGTAAAAGAAGTAATAATCGAAGAGACAACGTACGCGGACAGTGCGTTTGGTGTGACCGAGGAGGGGGACGGTGTGTTCTTCAACTCTCGGATTGTACAGAAGATGGGATTGAAAGGTGGACAGACAGTGCAAGCGTACCTTGTGCCCAACTTTCCTGACAAGCGAGACAGTATTCCATGGAGGGCAATGCGTGTCGAGGTGACGCACGAACAAGAGAACATCGAAGTCACTCCGACTACCACGCTCGATAGGATCCACCGTCTGTTGAAAGAGGACATGTCAGTTATGTGGACAGTGACTGAGATAGCCGAGGAACTCGAAGAGGACGAAAAACTTGTGGCTAAGTTGTTGGCTGACGACGACAAGGTTATGTCCACCACTGTGTATTTCATGTGACTTGCATTCTGCATGCGACTAGGGTAGAGATAGTCAACATGTTTTGTACAACAGGAGATTGACATGGCAAAAAAACTGGCAAGTGCCCCAAAGAAAGAGGCATTGAAGTTCAAGAACGTAGCCGTTCTGTTGGACGATCACGCAATGCTGCATGAACTAGCAACCGAGGACCAAAGATCCATGGCTCGACAACTATCTGTACTGATAAGAAAAGCCTATGAAAATAAAAATAAGTCTGCTATAAATTAGTAGGAATCATTTCCTTTTGCTCGATGAGGCCCACGCCTGTGGCTTCATTGCTCGATAACTCCCCACCTGGCTAGGTCACGCACTGCAACGGTGGGGATTTTTTTATTCAAAGTCTTGAGGTGTAAGTTCCTCGAACCGAGACGCAGGTTTAAACATGCTGATCTTCACACGCTGACGAAAGAATGTTGCGTGTTGCGGATAGTCTCGAGCGAACCACTGGGTGTAGAAAGTCTTGTGGTTGTTGTTAACTTTGAAGGTGGTCTTGCCGTCCACATCGGGACGGTCAGTGTGCCAACGGATCTGTGCAAAGATTGCATCGGCCCCGTAATTCTGAAACCCTCGATTGATTATGTCGAAGGTAAACCGACAGAACAGTTCGTATATCTCGGGATGTTCCTTGTGATATTTCAGTGCGGCCTCTTCCATCTGATCGTATCGTGTTCGATCACGCGTAAAGTTTATCTCTGTCTGTGTCATTTCTTGGCCTCGTTTGGTTTACCTTTCTTGCCTTCACGCAATCGGTCAGGTTCTTTGGTGTAGCCTCGGATCTGCGTGACGTTGTGCTTCTTCATTCCTTTCAAGAATGCTCTGGCTATGTCCTCATCCAAACCTGTCTGCATCGAAAACTCTTTGGCCCCAGTGTCGAGGTGCCTGAGACCACGTTTGTAGTCTACGATTGTTTCAATAGCAGCTTCGTGTTTTAGTCTATCGCTTTTAGTGTTAGCCATTCTCGTGCCTCTTCTCCTAATACTTTTGCACCGATATCAATCTTGGCTCGAAGGGACTTGACGATCTTCTCATCGATGGTGCCCTCACAAATTAGATCCACATAGGTGACAGGGTTCTTCTGACCGATACGATGCGCCCGATCTTCAGACTGGATCCTTGTCTCCAGATTGAAATCGTTGGCGTAGTATACCACAAGATCAGCCTCGGTCAGAGTTAAACCGTATCCTGCGGTAGATGGATTGCCGACAAAATATTTTAGCGGGTGGTTGGGATCTTGGAAGTTGCGTACGATATCGTTGCGCTCCTCATCCCCTGTGTCCCCGAAGTATCCTGCGGCTGCATGTTCTCCGTACTTTTTCTGCAACGTGAGAACAATTGCTTGTATGTCGTAGCGGAAGCGTGACCAGATGATTGCTTTACCATCATGCTCGTCCATGATTTCTTGCAGCGCGTCCATGCGTTTGGTTGGGAAGGTAACAATCTTTCCCTCGTCAGTCTTGATGTGTCCCGACAGAACCTGTTGCAATCTGAGTAGCTGCGTGATTACCGCAGGAGCAGTAACCATCTCGCCATCATCGAACAGCATCAATGCTTCTCGTTGGATCCGTTCGTACATCATCTTCTGTTCTTTGGTCAGTGGTATGTAACGTGCGGTGTAAGTTTTCTCGGGCAGATCGAGGCAGTCTTTCTTGAGTACCCGATAGCTGAACCGATCAATCCGATCCGTTAGTTCATCGAGGTTTCGATAGCCCACTACTTGTGTGAACGAACGACCACCCATGTTCTGTTTCTTGACCACAGCGTATCTGCTTTGGAATGCCCAGTAGGAATCGTATCCAAGAAGACCAGGTCGAAGGAACTCACACTGCGAGAACACATCGAGGGGCGACTTGGTTACTGGCGAACCAGTCAAGAGACGACGGTACGAGAACCCTGCTGCAACTTTCATGAGTGACTTGGTTCGTTTGGCCTTGTGGTTTTTGATGGTGGTGCTTTCATCGATGGCAATCATACCGAACTTGCCTAGTCTTTTTGCCAACCACATCCCTGCGTTCTGTCCTTTGACAGTAGAGAATGCTTCGACATTCATGACAAAGATGGTCAAGCCAGAGTATGCATCTTTGATACTATTTAATTCTTGTCTTTGCTTCTTGTTTGGTGACGACACCCATCGTATCACTCGATGCGGTACATCATCCGACATATGTTCTGGGATTTCTTTCGCTACCCAGTTGCGGTACACGCCTTTTGGTGCAATGATAAGAGCGAAGTTGCACTTACCCTCGAGGAACAGAGAGCCGAGGTTGTCGATTAGAACCTTCGACTTGCCTGTTCCCATCTCCATAAAGAACCCATATGCATCCTTCTTTCCAGCGTGGTCCATTGCGGTCCGTTGATGGTCATATGGTTTAGTTTTAAATTTATAGTTGACAGTCATCTGTAACCTCCCATATAGTGCAAGGTACGACACATTGACTTGTGTGTCAACCACAACCCTGAAGAGGAAAAAACTATGACAGAAATATTTGAAGACATATTCGACGAAGCTGACGCGTTAGCGGATGTCGATGAAGGAACTGGAAAGCAATTAAGCCAACTGGTTCGACAACTTCGTAACATCGAACAACAGATCGAGGATACGGAGCAACACCTTAAAACTCTGAAAGCTGAGAAGCAGAAGCTGTCTATCGAAAGCATCCCGAACTTGATGGATGAGATGGGCGTGGAGCGTCTCGATGTGGATGGTGTATCGGTGGAGCGTAAGCTTATCGTGCAAGCATCTATACCCGTGGCTAATCGGGAAGAGGCTTTCGAGTGGCTGCGAGATAATCACTTAGATGATATCATCAAGAATGATGTCGTGTGTTCTTTCGGCAAGGGTCAAGACAATCTAGCAGGGGATGTCGTTGGTATCCTGCAAGAGAAAGGGTTTCCCGTAACAACGAAAACCTACGTTCACCCTTCTACATTAAAGGCGTTTGTCAAAGAACGCTTTGAGAATGGTAAACCAATCGACCTCGATATGTTCGGGGCATTCATAACCAACGCAGCACAGATACGGAGGAAAGCGTAATGAACACAGCAGTTGCTAAAAAGAAAAGTGCAGAGTTAAGCACAGACGTAATGGACGATATGTTCGCAGACGGTGGAGAAGGTGCAGCCTTTGACGCCAGTGAGTTGATGATCCCATACATTCGTCTTGCACAACAGATGTCACCACAGATCAACAAGAAGGATGCCAAGTTCATCGAGGGTCTTTCGTCTGGTGATATGTACAACACCCTGACCAACGCAATCTATGACGGCGAAGAAGGTTTGAATGTTGTACCCTGCTACGTCACAACTAAATATGCTGAGTTCGTTACACGCGAGAACGGTGGTGGATTTGTACAGGAACTCGATGCGAGTGATCCTGTCATCAATCAGACTACCAAGGATGGTACGATGGACATTCTTCCGAGCGGTAACCAGTTAATCAAATCAGATGAGTATTACTGTCTGATTGTGGATGACGAAGGTAGTTGGGAACCTGCGGTAGTAGATTTCAAAGTCACGGCGATGAAAGTCTCCAAGCGTTGGAAAACACAGATCGCCATGAACAAAGCGAAGAACCCGAAGACAGGACAGATGCAGATCCTTCCTATCTTCAGTACCGTTTGGAAACTCACCACTGTGGATGAGACCAACAAACGGAACGAGACATACTCCAACTATTCAGTCTCCAAGGTTGGTGTACTCGAAGATCGTAACCTGTATCAAGAAGCTCGGACATTTCGTCAGAGTATCGCCGCAGGTGAGGTTAAGGCTTCTGAAGGTCAGCAAGGTGAGAAACCTGCGGACCCAGAAGGGAAAGACGAAATACCCTTCTAAATAGCCGTGGACGCGGATGACAAAAGTTAACAGTCAACCGCGTCCAGTTAACCTCAACAGGAGCCAAGCATGTCTGATGCAAAAAGATTATTGGCTGCGTTCGAGGGTTCGGATGCAGCATACGGAACAACAAGCGTGGGCCGACGGGGCAGGAACGGGAAGACCGAAGCTGACAGTCGCGTGGTTCACGGTACGTTGGACGAAGAAAAAGTACAGGCGCACATCGAAGGCAAGCAAGGCGTGGGATCTATTCCAATTAACTCCTCGAACAACTGTAAGTTTGGAGCGTTGGATATCGATACCTATGACCTAAACCTGGAAGCGTTGAACCATAAGGTGCAGTCAATGGGTATGCCGTTGATCTTGTGTCGCTCGAAGTCGGGCGGAGCACACCTGTTTTTATTTTTGAAAGACTGGGAACCTGCGGCCCTGATCCGAGAGTATCTGACAGAGATGTCGATTGCCCTTGGTCATAGCGGCTGCGAGATATTTCCCAAACAAGATAAGATCCTTGCTGAACGTGGGGACGTTGGTAACTTTATTAACATGCCGTATTACACTGCGGAAGAAACGATGCGCTATGCCATGGACAAGAAGGGCAGGGCCATGGACCTCGAGCAGTTTCTAAAAGCTGTAGAGAAAAAAAGGGTCAGTGCCGCTGACCTAGACAAGCTGACGTTTGGCGGGGATCGAAAGTATTTTACGGACGGACCTTACTGCCTCGAAGTCATGTCAGCACAAGGTAAAATCAGGGACAACAGAAACATTACGATGTTTGCGGTTGGCGTATACTGTCGGCTCAAGTGGCCTGACGATTGGAAGAAGCACCACGAAGAATATAACCGTATGCTTTGCGACCCTGCGCTCGAAGCAACAGAGATTGTAAACATACAACGGTCACTCGAAAAGAAACCTACATACTTCTACCAATGCGATGTGTGTCCGCTCAAAGATTTCTGTGACAAGAACGTATGCAAGACCCGACCCTATGGCGTGGGCAACCAAGCCCCTGACATGCCAAACGTGGGTGGCCTGACAATACTACTATCGGAACCTCGACTGTACTTCATGGATGTGGATGGGCAACGTATGCAACTAAACACCGAGCAACTACAGAACCAAAGTCTTTGGCAACGCCAGTGTATGGAGCAGCTAAGTATGATGCCGCCCACACTCAAGCCACAGAAGTGGCAACAGATGGTCAACGAATTGATGTCGAAGTCTGTAAAGCAAGAGGTGCCAGAAGAGATGACTATCAAAGGTCAGTTCAAGGAATTGCTACGCGTTTACTGCACAAGCCGTATTCGAGCCATGGCCCCAGAAGAAATGGACATGGGCAAGCCGTGGACCGAGGAAGGATATACAAGGTTTACCATTGCAGGGATCATGCAGTTTTTACACAACCGAGGTTTCAAAGAATACACAAGGGCCGAGGTACAAGAAAGGTTGAAGGAAATGAACGGGGGACAGGAATGCCACGGGCACCACGCTATTCGCAAGGCGGATGGCAAGCGTTCTACGCTGCGTGTCTGGTGGGTTCCTGCATTTGAAGAAGCTGAAATAGAATTAGAAAGTGAGGGTATGGGTAATGACATTCCATTCTGAAGAAAAACTAATGAGGATAGCGGAGATCACAGATTGGCTGAACGTCTCCAAGTCCACAATATACAAGTGGGTAAAGGAAGGTACGTTTCCCAAGCCCATTATCTTGGGCGAGGAAACTGGAGCCAAGAACAATACCAGTCGTTGGGTTGAGACCGAGGTCGTAGAGTGGTTGGCGTCACGTCCACGAGGCAAGAATGACGAATGAGAAGCTGATCCTTGGCCCACCTGGCTGCGGAAAAACTTACACACTGATCCAACGGATACGCAAAGCCTTCGAGGATGGTGTCCGTCCCGAGGAGATTGCGTTCGTTTCGTTCACGCGTAAGGCGATACAAGAAGCGGTGGAGCGTGTGCTCGATGAGTTCGGATTGAACATCAAACAGCTTGCGTATTTCCGTACCCTGCATTCGATTGCCTTTCGAGCCTTGGGTCTGAACCGTGGCAGCATCATGGACAAGGATGACTGGGCTGCAATGGGTAGGCACCTCGGGGTTTCGTTCGATGGTATGGACAAGACAGATCCTGACAAGGGTGTGTTGGTTGTTGAGACGGGCGGTAGTGGCAGCAAGTACATCCGATTGATAGACAGAGCCAGATACCGTGGAGTGACACTGGAGCAGGAGTACAACGACGAAGGGGACCACGACCTGCACTATCCGAAGATGGTACAGATCGAGAAGAGCATGACTGTGTATAAAACCATGCAGTCGAAGTATGACTTTGTGGATCTGATTGAGAGAGCCATGAGCGTGGACTTCCCAAGATTTAAGTTGCTGATTGTAGACGAAGCACAGGACCTCACTCCTTTGCAGTTGGATATGGTCAAGCACATGGCAGCATCTTCGGACGAAGTGATCTACGCAGGGGATGACGATCAGGCTATCCATAGGTGGACGGGCGTTGATGTGAAGAAGTTTATGACACTGACGGACAACATCGAAGTGTTGAGCCAGTCGTATCGATTGCCTCGAAAGATCCACGGCCTGTCTCAGAAGATAGCCAAGCGTATACATAACCGTATACACAAGGAGTTCCATCCTCGAGAGGAAGAGGGCAAGATCGATTACCACCTTACCTTGGACACGATCCCATTACACAAAGGGTCATGGACCATCATGGCTCGAACCAACAGTTTCGTGAAAGAGTTTGCAACCAAGTTGCGAGAGGCAGGGTACATGTATAGTGTGAAGGGGCACCCGTCTATTGATCCCAAAGCAGGGGAGGCCATGGTGATTTGGCGTACCTTGCAGGATGGTGGACGTATCAACATCTTTCAGGCCAAGACATTGTATGATGTTGTACCAAAGAGGGGTGACCACAAGGTAGTAAAGCACGGGGCCACAAAGCTGCTCGATGCAGCGGATCCTGAGAAGTTGTTTTGCTATGAAGATTTACTGGGGTATGGCATGGAAGCCCCATTAGACCGAGATCCAATGGACGTTGTACGACTAGGCAGCGACGATAAGCTGTACGTTCAGTCCATCGAGCGGCGAGGAGAGAGCATAACAGAACCGCCTCGGATTAAGGTATCTACATTTCATGCGATGAAGGGTGGCGAGGATGACAACTGCGTTGTGTTCTTGGCATCTACAAAAGCAAGTGTGCGAAGCAAGCACCCAGACGATGAACACCGTGCGTTCTATGTTGGCATCACAAGAGCCAGAAAGGAACTGCACATATTGGACACAGATAAAACATACAGGTACGAACTATGAAAAGAGACAAGGTCCTAGAAAAGGCAGGAGAATACATCAACGGTGATCGAGCCAAAGACTACGGGGATGCATACGACAACTTCAATCGTATCGCTGACGGGTGGAACTTGATTATCAAAGAAGCACAAACCACACACGGTCAGGTCACCGCACAACATGTGGCGTTGATGCTCGATTGGATGAAGACGGCACGGCTGCTGCACAACTTAGATTCCACAGACGGGTGGATCGATAAGGTTGGGTACAGTGCGTTGGGTTGCGAATGCTCTGATCGTAAAGGTAATAAGTAGGATGGAAAACTTATTCGGTAGCGACCTTCAACATCAGTTCAAGAACGAACTCAACTTGATCGATAAGAATTGGAACATACCCTCGGAGTATCCTGATCTGACAGGACACAAAGAGATAGCCGTGGATCTCGAGACCAAGGACCCCAACATCAAAACACTGGGGCCAGGATGGGCGAGGAACGACGGTCACATTATCGGTGTGGCTGTAGCCGCAGGAGATGAGCAGTGGTACTTCCCCATGCGCCATCAGAACGGACATAACCTCGATGCAAGGATGGTACTCAAATGGATCAACAGGCAGCTATCTGTGCCTGACATGAACATCATCATGCACAATGCGACGTACGACGCAGGATGGCTCCGTGCAGAGGGGGTAGAGATCAAGGGCAACATAATCGACACGATGATAACAGGGGCACTGGTGGACGAGAACAGGTGGTCCTTTGGCCTAGACGCTATGGCTCGTGACTATGCAGGTATCCGCAAGGATGAGAAGCTACTCAAGGCTGCGGCTGAAGCGTGGGGCATCGATCCCAAGGCAGAGATGTGGCAACTCCCACCTATGTATGTCGGATCATATGCTGAACAGGATGCCCACGCGACACTGAAACTATGGCAATCCTTGCGTATCGAACTGGAAAAACAGGACCTGTGGTCGATCTGGCGGTTGGAAACTGGGTTGATACCCTGTCTGCTCGACATGAGAACCAAAGGTGTGCGTGTGGATCTGGACAAAGCCGAGCGTAACAAGAAGCTAATCAAGAAAGAAACGGATGCCCTGCGTAAGCTGATCAAGAAAGAAGCAGGGATGGATGTGGACATATGGGCTGCGGCATCGATCCAACAGATGTTCGAGAAGCTAGGCATGGAGTATCCACGCACTGACAAAGGGGCACCGTCGTTTACCAAGGCGTATCTCAACAACCATGAAGCAGAGATATGTCAGGCGTTGGTTCGACTGCGCGAGTTCGACAAAGCAGATAGCACATTCATCGATAGCATCTTACGGCACGAGCATAACGGACGGATTCATACGGAACTACACTCCACTCGAAGAGACGAAGGGGGCACGGTCACTGGTAGATTTTCAGCATCGAACCCCAACCTTCAGCAAATTCCTGCACGGGACAAGGAACTGAAGAAGATGATTCGAGGTTTGTTTATACCCGAGGAAGGATGCAAGTGGGGATCGTTCGATTACTCGAGCCAAGAACCGAGGCTCTTGGTACACTTTGCTGCCAACATGCCTGAGATGATGCGTGGTCCGTTGGTCGATAACATCGTCGAAGAGTTCAACAACGGGGACGTTGACCTACACCAGATGGTAGCGGACTTGGCAGGGATCACCCGTAAGGAAGCGAAGACCGTGAACCTTGGTATCATGTACGGCATGGGTGTTGGTAAACTGGCAGACCAGTTAGCTATCTCTGGAGATGAGGCCAAGGATCTACTCGACAAGCACCATCAGAAGGTTCCGTTTGTGAAGCAGTTGGCTACAGCAGCATCGAACAGAGCAGGTGACAAAGGGCAGATCCGAACCCTGTTGGGTAGGCTGTGCCGCTTCGATCTGTGGGAACCAAGCACGTTCGGATACAATAAACCTCTGCCATATGATGAGGCGAACAAGAAGTACGGGGGCATGGGAAAGCTGAGAAGAGCGTTTACTTACAAGGCGTTAAACAGATTGATCCAAGGATCAGCAGCCGACCAAACAAAAAAAGCTATGCTAGATTGCTATGAACAGGGACTTACTCCTATGCTTACGGTCCATGATGAGTTATGCTTTAATGTAGAGGGGCAAGAGCAAGCAACTCAAATACAGAAAATCATGGAAACTGGTGTGCCGCTCAAAGTCCCCTCGAAAATAGACGTAGATATCCAAGATGATTGGGGCGAGATAGAATGAAAGATAACGACGAAATCAAATCCCTTGGCTTCAAGGAAATGCACCCGATGCAAGTGGACGCTTTGGTTGATCTGATCAATCGCGCACTAAATCTTGCATGCATGACTGGAGACGAGGAGATTATCCAAGAGATCGAACAGTCTTCAGACGAAGTCATACACCTGTTCGGTGGCAACGGAGTGTCGGTTAAGATCGACGTACACTAGCGGTTCAGCAACTCTCGGGTCCGAGGATCAGGGATCAACCGTGGATCAACTTGAGTTTGTTGGATTGTAGGTTGGAAGTTGCTCGGTTGTAGGTTGCTGTTGCTTTGTGGAGCACTCATGAACGGGTTATTTGAAGGAGCTTTCGGAGCACTCATGAACGGATTAGTTGCTGGTGGACGTTCTGTTTGTACACTGTCATCAGGAATCAAAGAAATACCAGACATCTCACGTTGTATTCTTTGTATTTCTTCTTGAGGGTATTGATCAAAGATACCCGCCGTACGCATGTCGCGAATGTTTTTTCTTGTAACTTTAAACGGGACAAACTTGCCGTCGAGTACCTCTTTGTACCCACTGACACCTTCCCGTTTAAGTATGCCAAACATCTCTCGTTCAGATATGCCCATCGCTTTCAAGTCTTCGAACAACTGATAAAACCTACGGTCCACATTTAGTTTAGCGTTGTTTGCTTTTTGAAATGCGTTAGCAAGACTACGAGACGTGGCATTTCCATCATCCACGATTTGATTAAACATTCTTTTAGCGTTTGTTCTTCCTTCACTCATACCAAAAGCAGCATACTCCAACCCTTTTTCTGGATTAAACTCTTGCAAAGACAATCCGCCAAAGGCTCGAATAATTTCTGTAGCAAAATCACGTTCCCTCAACTGGTTGTCTTTTGGACTGACTATTCCAGGTGCAATGTTGCCTACGGTTCCCCGAATAAAACGTCCTGGTTCTCCGTCTAAATCTATGGGAGAAACATTGGGAACCATAGTGTTTAATACATGAGTGATCATTTTAGCCCCTTTGGTAGGCCATGGATCCTCTGAGTTATATACCGAAGCTCCAGTATTTGTTTTTCCACCTCGAGCAACGACATCTATAACTGCTTCAGTTAACATCGCTTCAGAAAGAAACGGTTCAAAAATCTCCAGTACCGCGAACCCAACAGACTTGCCGAAAGTGGTATCAGGTCCTTCACCTTTTCGCATTGCATCATCGTACTCATTCACCGCACGGTTGGCAAAACGGTATAGCTGATCATAAGGATTTGATGTGCTAAAGTTCATGTACTGAATTTTACCATCTTCATCTTTACCTAATGGGATTAGAACTGCGCCTTTTTCCCAAGGTGCAGCAAAGGATCTTTTGTAGGCATCCATTTCCTCGGGTTTAACTCCTGAAAGAGCATAGCCAAACTCTAACGCAGCAACAGGAGCAACCATTGTAGTGCCCATAAATCCAACCAACCTGTTTCTTCCACGGGCTTGAACCGCAGGAATATCCGAAGCCATGTCATCAAGACTTTGTTTTACAATACCAAAGCCCGTACGATATATCTCCGCAGGAAAAGTTATAAAGTTTCCAAGTGGTAACTTTCTACCAAACTTAACGAGATCCGTTGCACCTTTATTGTAGTTCGGAACAGTGTCTCTTACGATTTGCGCGGCACGGTTTTTGATCAACTCGTCCATGTCCACATCGCCCTGTTTAAGCATTTGCTGTATCTCTGGGGTCATGTCCTCACCATTTTTTGTGAGGTAATTAACTTTTTGTCTGAGCGTTGCCCCTTCTAGTGCCTTACGAATATGTGCTTGCTCCGCTTGATAATTAAAAAGTTTCCAGAAATCATCCGACGCTTGGTACACATCTTCCAAAGGTTTCATATATCCCGATGCCGCTTTGGCTACCTTCTCTCCAACTAAAGCCTCCGCCGCAGTCTTCGGCTCACGAGCCTCTAAACCCACACCTTTGCGTAAAGAATCTTGGATCTCTCGCAACTCTGCGTTTGTTCCAATCATGCCACGACGTTGGGCATCCATAAGCTCATCGATAAATGCGTCATCACCTTTATTCAAAAGATTACTTAAAACAATTTGAGTAGAGTCGGATAGACTACCACCCCTTCCAACTATCGGAATGTTACCATTTGCCAAGGCAAAAGCAGACGCTGTGGTAAAGTTTCTGATCTGTGTGATTGGAGACAAGATTGTTTTACTGTATTGCGTCACACCTTTTGCACGAAGCAACCACTGCCAAGTCGAACGTAACGCTTGATAACCAGTCTCCTCTTCTCCAATGATGTAGTTAGTTAAGTTATTGTAAAGAGGACGAGGAACGTAGTGATCGTTGAGGCTACCCCACCCTGAAGTCCCAGCCAATATTTCATCTTTGTCTGCGGCTCTTCCTTTAACTGTCGGGGTACTCATTGCACCTATTCCCGTGGAACTATCTCCGCCTAGTTGAACATAACCCCGTTCGACTAACTCTCTTCGTTGATCAGGACTTAAACCTTCTCCTTTTATAATCATGTTTTTTAACAAACCGTCTTGCCTATTTGACAGGTTTGAAAGACTAGAAAAGAAATCATCTACCGCAGAGAACTGTGATATATCAGCCGCAGTTGAAAGATACGCCTCTCGAGGATCAGCATAAATCTTGTACCCTTTATCTGACTTTTTAACTGTTGTTCCTACTTCACCCATTAAGGCTCGAAGTGTTCGTGGTATATTTTCTCGAGATACCAACATACCTGTGTCTAATTTGTCTCTAGCTATGCGACCACCTTCAAAGGGTTGTCTTGCTTTTATAGAGTGGCGTTTAAGAAAAGCTTCTCGGGCTTTCTTTGCTACCGCATCAGTAACCTTTGTGCCAAGCTCAATCTTCATATCTTTTCCAGCACCAACAGTCTTTAGACCATTAGCTCTTAAAAAATCGTCACTTAATTCCATTTGGTTAACGTCACGTCTAGCCAAACGAGTCAGTTCTTTTTCTGTTGCCCGACGGTTTGCTTTAAAGAAATCGTCAGCAGCAGCAACACTTTCCTCAGTTGGAGTGTACTTGGCATCCTCATGTATTCTATATCGACGACGTAAATAGCTGTTAATATTCTGATCGATCACATCTTTTATCGTACGACCATCCTTAGTCGTAAAGTTTCTGTTCTTGATAAACTCACTTCCAATCATACGATTACTTAGCTCATCAATGTGCGAACGCATTTGCACTGCACTGGATCTAACACCTTCAGGTAACTCTTGCAGGATTTGAGTTTTTATTTTTGGGTCCGCTTGAGTCAAATACTCTTCTACTTTAGAGAGCATTCCTGCTCTCGCTAAATTACCTGACTCTTCTCCATCAGGAAGTTTAGGTAAAACAGCATCTATCTCAGTTTCAAACTCTTTGAGTATACGTTCTGCCTTGCCAACTTCTTTACCCACCTTTGCATCTATAGCTAGACGTTCTTCCGCAGACATTCTTGGTAAATATCCACCTGGTTTTCCGTATGCAATCACGTTTGCAACGCCTCGTTTGAGGGTGCTCAACTCATCAGGTGCCGTCAGACGTTGGTACAAAAGCTGATCAATAGCCGCACCTGTATCATCTAACTTTTGTTTTACTGCTCTCGCAGAGGCTTGAACCTTTGGAACTTTTGCAACACCACCAATGGTTTTACCGCCAGCCATCAACGCACCTTGAGCAACACCACCCAGCAAAGTAGACTCTACACCAAGACGGAGTTTGTTTCGAAAACGTGCAAGTGCTTTTTCACGACCACTTAAACCAATCAAGTCTTCTGTCTGTGTGTACCCTGTTTCTGCCCAGTCCCCTATTGTGGACATACCATCTGTGGATACCGCAGCATCAACCGCTCCAGCCGCAGCAAGTTCTTTCGCCGCTAAACCAAACTTCTGCCCTCTGGTTAAAGGTACATTAGCCAAGCCTTTTTTTGCACGAGCCGTTTTAGCAGCTATGCTTACACCTTTTGCAGCTAGACCACCTGGTACTACAAATTGTGTAACAATCTCTGCACCCTTACCAAGAAATCCTTCAGGGGTTAAATCCAGTGCCTCTTTTAAACTTTCTGCGCCACGCGTAATTTTGTCTCCGTATTCTGTCCCAAAGGCAACATCAGGAACCAAAGCCAAAGTTGTACCAACACCTTCGACTGCTCCTACCGCACCTGCCCCAATACCCTCTGCTATATTTCCAACGGCTGACCCTAGTTTTTCACCTGTGGTGTCCACGCCATCATCAAAACCTATGATGTTATCTGCTACAGCGTAACCTACTTGACCCAATTTTTCTGTAACATAATCAACAGGAGCAATGCCCGTGTCTCCAATCAGAGTTCTACCCCTGTCAGAAGCAGAGGTTCCTGGTGCCATTGGAGCGTCCAAAAAAGGATTGTTAGTTGGAGTTGTTTGCTCCACCTCCTCAGTTTCTTGAGGAGCCATTGGTGCATCCATAAACGGGTTATCAGCCATTATTTTATTGCTCCCGCTGGAACTCCCTTGTCGATTAACATTTGTCTTATTACGGCGGGGTCCCTACCCGAATCAATAGCTTGTTGTGCTTGACTTAATAGCTGTTGCTGTTCTGGTGTTAACGACGGACCAGTAGGTCCAGGTGAAGGTCCTGCCCCACTGCCAGCATACAAGGGACCAATAATTTCTTTAGCTTGTTCCATTGCTTTAACAGGATCAGTACCTGGATTAGACTTCATAATTTCTTCTGCAAACATGGACACTCGATCTATGTAAGGCTCCACTGGAGACACGCCTGATTTCCCTCCGCCAGCCGCTGCAATAGCCAAGGCATTCTGTGTATCAACACGTTTTTGTTCTGTTTGTTTCATAGCCTTGAGACCAACCAACATGCCATTAGCAATGTTCTTTGTAGCCCGTGGACTTGTACCTGCGGCAATAGCAAAGCCTGTGATAGCGTTGTTCATTGCATCGATCTTAGCTTCACGGTCTATCTTTTTACCAAACACTTGTTCCGATGTGTCCGCCAAGGCTTTCTTCACGTTTTTAGTTTCTGCGTCTCCACCTAATACAGACAACAGATTCCGCGCACGATCCTCGTCACTTAGACTTTGATCGGACATAGCCGCTGCAAGTTGTTCGGACTTATCATTCAATAGTTTTGCATTGGCTTCACTACCTGCTGTAGCTGCGGTCACCGGACGTAAGTTTACAGGAAATTGACCAATCTTTGCAGCGGCGGTTCATTCAATAGCACGTTCAGGTGTGATATCATCCATGTTTACTTCAGGTTGTTTGACAACAG
>BCSF01000385.1_pt1 | contig 18246 bp, 26 predicted proteins | sample 1016431 | NCBI WGS metagenome assembly BCSF01 (sample SAMD00045685;SAMD00045686;SAMD00045687;SAMD00045688;SAMD00045689;SAMD00045690;SAMD00045691;SAMD00045692;SAMD00045684;SAMD00045690;SAMD00045691;SAMD00045692;SAMD00045684;SAMD00045685;SAMD00045686;SAMD00045687;SAMD00045688;SAMD00045689, study...
CGCATCGCTGGCATTTCCGCCCTGTGCTCTAAGCACGATCTTGAAGACATGGGCCGGCAACTCATCGAGGGTGGCCGTTCCATCGACGAAGCCCGTGCTGCCGTTCTGGAAAAGCTCGGCGCTAAGCCTGTTGAAAGTGTCAAGCCTGTCGAACTCGACAAGCGCGATCACAGCAACTACCAGATTGCTGACGGTCTCCGCGCAATGCTGACCGGCGACTGGTCTTCTCGCGGGGCCGGTCTGGTTCGCGAGCTGAGCCAAGAAGTGATGCGCAGCTCTGGCCTTTCCGCCAGCTCTGAGCGTTCTTTCTACGTTCCGTTCAGCGCACTGACCCGCGCCACCTACGTCACCAGCGGTGCCACCACTGGCGGCAACTTGGTTGAGACCGATCTGCTGGCTGATGACTTCATCGAGGCACTGCGGAACGCATCCCCGGTGATGGGTCTTGGCGTTCGCAGCATGACCGGCCTTGTCGGTGATGTGGCAATTCCTCGTCGCTCCGGTGTTGCTTCCACCTACTACCTGAGCAGTGAGACCACTGCTATCACGCAGTCTGAGTCCACGTTCGATCAGGTGACCATGTCACCTAAGAACCTGGCAGCACTGTCTAAGTACAGCCGCCAAACCCTCATCCAGGCCACCCCTGGCATTGAGAGCCTGGTCCGCACCGACCTGACCGACGGCATCCTGGCTGCTCTGGATTCCGCCATCATCAACGGTTCCGGTTCCTCCGGTCAGCCCACCGGTATCCGCAACGTGTCGGGCATCGGCTCCGTCGCCATGGGCACCAACGGTGGTGCACTGACCATGGAGAAGGTGGTTGATCTTGAGACTGAGATCCTGCAGGACAACGCCCTGGTGGGCAACGCTATGGCGTATGTCACCAACGCCAAGGTTGTTGCTGGCTTGAAGAAACTGCGCGCTGGTGGTTCCACCACCACTGACGGTGCCTTCCTGTTCAACTCTGACCTGCAGGCCATCGGTCGCGGCCCCACTCCGCTGACCCTGAACGGCTACCCGCTCGCCACCACTAACGCGATCCCTTCCAACCTGACGAAGGGTTCTAGCTCCAGCGTTTGCTCGGCTCTGGTTGCTGGTGACTTCAGCCAGGCAATGGTTGGCTTCTACGGCAACGGTCTTGAGATCGTTGTGGGTGAAGATTCTGACGACTTCGCCAAGGCACTCAGCTCTGTCCGCGGCATCATCTCGTTCGATGTTGCTGTCAGGCACGCTCAGTCCTTCGCGAGCATCGAAGACATCACTACCGCTTGATAACGGGAAGGGGGCCGGCAACGGCCCCTTTTTTTTCTTATGAAAATCACCTGCACAAGAGGCGTCATGGCATCTGGCAAGGCTCTCGAAGCCGGCCAAACTTATGACGTGTCCGACAAAGACGGCGCTTTGCTAATCACCATGGGCAAAGCTGTCGAGGCAAAGGCCGAGGAGGCCAAGCCCAAACGCACCCGCAAACCTAAGGCTGATGGCGCTAGCTGATTTTCTAAGCAATGACCTAGATGTCTTTTTTGACAATCCTTTCGGAGTGTCTGCAACAGCAGGTGCGACGACGGGAAAGGTCTTGTTTGATCAGCCTGATCAAGTCTTAGCCGGTGGCATGGTCCTATCAACGGATTATCAGATCACGGCTAAGGCTTCTGAATTTGGAACACTGACGGCAGACGACGCAATCACTGTCGATTCAGTGAATTACACCGTGAGAGAGACACGCCTGTTAGGTGACGGGCTTCTCTGTGAAATCACGCTTCAGAAGACATGACGACAAAGCGCGAATCAATCCTTGCTGATATTGCCTCAAGCCTTGCAGGCACGGTGCAGGTTGGAACGCGCATCTATCGCAGCCGTGTTGTGCCGTTAAGTCGCGGTGAATCGCCAGCGATTGTTATTGAACCAACGGGTGACACGCCTGAGTACAGCCTGAGGCTCGACCGGCTGGACTGGAGCTTGGGCGTTCGTGTGTCGATCATTGTTCGCTCTGCTGTGCCAGACAACGCGGCTGATCCGATTGTGGAAGACGTACATAGCAAGATGATGAATGACCTGACGGCAGGCGGTTACGCAATCGACGTTGAGCCAGGGCCTGTGAGCTTTGAGCAGATTGATGCTGATCAACCGGCTGGCGTAATTGGCATGAACTTTGTTGTCAAATACAGGACCCTATTGACAGATCTCAGCTCTGGTTGACCTTGCTAAGATCGACTTAGAAAACCTGCTGGCTAGTCATGCCACTGCTATCTCGTAAGCGGCCACTGCTAGCCAAGCTGGAAACGACTTATGGCACCGATCCGACGCCTGTTGTTGGTAGTGATGCAATCTTGGTGCGGAACATTGAAGTGACTCCGCTTGAGGTTGACACAGTCAATCGTGAGCTAATTCGTCCTTTCCTGGGCCAGGCTGATCAGTTGCTCGCACAGCAGCGAGTTTTGATCAATTTTGAGGTTGAACTGGCTGGTTCTGGCTCTGCTGGTACTGCTCCGGCTTACGGTCCTTTGTTGCAGGCTTGCCGTTGCACAGAAACCGTTGTTTCCTCAACAAGCGTCACCTACGCGCCGAACAGTGACGCAACGCCTAAGTCAGTCACCATCTATTTCAACAATGATGGTGTTCTGCATAAGGCCACCGGCTGCCGTGGCACCTTTACGTTGAACGCTGAGGTTGGGGCTGTCCCGTTTATCTCCTTTGAGATGACCGGCGTGTTCAATGCTCCGTCTGATGTTTCAATCAGCGCGCCAACTTATGCCGATCAGGCTGACCCGCTGGTGTTCAAGAACGGCAATTCGTCCAGCTTCCAGGTGTTCAGCTACAGCGGTGCAGTGCAGTCGCTGAGCTTTGAGCTGGCCAATGAGGTGATCTACCGCGAACTGGTTGGCGGAACCAAGAGCATCGACGTTGTGAACCGCGCTCCCTCTGGTGAGTGCGTGATTGAGGCGACAACGATCGCGACTAAGGACTTCTTTACTGCAGCCACTGGCAGCAGCACAGGAAACCTGACTTTCCAGCACGGCAGCACTGCTGGCAATATTGCCACATTTACCGCTGCACAAATTGACCTTGGTGGTCCTTCTTATAGCGATCAAGATGGCATTCAGATGCTAACTTTGCCGTACATTGCCACGCCAACATCAGCGGGCAATAATGAATTCAGTTTGGTTTACACCTAATGGCGCTCGTCCTTAAGGACTCTGATTCCTACAGCTGGCCGATTGTTTATCGGCAACCTGTATCAGGAGGGCGGCGAGAAAAGCAAGAGTTTGAGGCAGAATTCAAGCGTCTGCCTCAATCTCGGATCACTGAGATTCAAGAGCTTGTGCAGCAACGCATTGATGGCGCTGAGATTGAGATCTCAGATGTGAGCATTGCTGATGAGGTTGTTGTTGGCTGGGAGGGCATCGTTGACGGAGACGGTGAGCCTATTCCGTACACGCGACGGACTAAAGAGCAGTTGCTAGAGCTGCCAATGATGGCCGGCACGCTTATTGAGGCTTACTTCAACTCGCTTGTGGAGGAGAAGCGGGGAAACTAATCGGGGCCGCTAAGTATTGGGCTGGCGGCATAGAGATTGACGACACAGCAGAAGACGCAAAGCTGTTTGGCCTTGAGATGCCAGACAAGAAGCGCGTTGAAGACTTTGAGGTCATCCCATCGGCATGGCCTGCTGTTGTGATGTTTTTAAGGCTGCAGACCCAATGGCGTGTCGGCGCCGCAGGGATTGTGGGACTTGATTACAACGCAGTGCGCTGGGTGTTTGAGTTGTATGGGGTCAAAGAGCCGCGTCAGATGCTCGATGATTTGCAGACCATCGAAGCTACAGTGGTTGAGACCCTTAATCAGCGCGAGAAATAGCCATGGCTATGGACATGACCACCGCGCTGACTATCAAGGCGAACGTTGTTGGTCAAAGTCAGATCACAGGGCTGCAGAACGGATTAGGGAAAGTCACAACTCAGACGAACAAAGCGGCTGGCGCAATGGGTCGCTTTAAGGCTGCTGCAGGTGGAGCGCTTGGCGCAATGCGGGGTTTGCTGCCTGTTCTTGGCGTTGGTGCAATTGGAGCGTTTGCAAAAAAGAGTCTTGACGCTGCCGATTCAATGTCGAAGCTGTCGCAGCGGACTGGTGTTGCTGCCCCAATGCTCGACAAGTTCAGACAAGCTGCTGAGCTAAGCGACACGAGCATTCAAAGCCTTGAAAAGGCATTCCCTAACTTGGCGCGTGGGATTGATGATGCAGTTGTGAGAGGCACGGGTCCAGCCGCAGAAGCATTCACACGTCTTGGCGTCTCATTGACTGACGCGAATGGCAAGGTCAGAGAGACTGATCAAGTAATGCTTGACTTAGCTGATAAGTTCCAGCAAATGCCTGACGGCACGGAAAAAGCTGCTTTGGCATCCCAAATCTTTGGGCAACGTCTCGGGTCTGAGCTGATCCCAATGCTGAACATGGGCGGCGATGCAGTTCGTGGCATGAGCACTGCATTGACTCAAGATTTTGCGGACAAAGCAGCAGGGTTCAATGACAAGCTCACTCAGATGGGTGAAAAGCTGGGCCAGCTTGGAATAAAAATAACTGAAGCGCTGTTGCCATTTTTAGAGCAATTAGTCAATGGCATTACGGCTGCAGCTGCAGCGTTTAATGCGCTGCCTGGCCCTGTTCAAGCCGTCATTGGAGCCATCGCCGGCATTGCAGCAGTTGGCTTGGTTTTTGCTCCGATTATCTCTGCAGCCACAACACTCGCCCCATTGTTGGGCGGTCTTGTCACTGCTATCGGTCCGGTTGTGGCTGCCGTGCAGGGTTTGGCTCCTGTTCTTGCTGCTGTATTTACAGGTCCTGTTGGCTGGGTCGCGTTAGCTGTTGCAGCTGGAGCTGCGATTTTTGCGTTTAGAGATGAAATAGGCCAAGCCTTTCAGGCGATTGGGCAAACCATTCAAACTGCAGCTGAAGCTTTTAACGAAGTATTTGTTCAGCCTGTTATTCAAGGTGGTAAAGCCGTTTATGACGGGCTTGTGAATACATTGAGCCAAATAGGCCAAGCCTTGAGAGCACCTTTTGAGGCTGCCGCCAATATGATCAAGGGCATTGTGAACGGAATTTTGAGCGCTGTTGGTAATGCTGTCGGTGCCGTTGTTAGCGCTATTAACCGCGTTATTGCAGGCGCAAATGCGGCGCTTAGAAAGTTAAAACTGCCTCAAATTCCTCTCTTGCCAACCCCAGAGATTCCGAAATTTGCGAAAGGTGGCATGGTCACAGGGCCAACGCTTGGATTAGTGGGTGAGGCTGGCCCTGAGTACATTGTCCCTGCCCGTAAAGCGCAGGGATTTGCTCAAAACATCATGAATGGTGTTCGTGGGCCTGGTGCTATTCCTAGGTTTGCGGAAGGCGGTTTTGTTGCTCCTGCTAATGCCAACGTAAGTATTCAGACAGGGCCAGTGACTCAAATGAATGGTCAGAATTTTGTTACCACACAAGACATGACTAAAGCCGTTCAAAGCGGTGTTCAGCAAACGCTGAGCATTCTCCGCCGTGACAACGGCGTTCGTTCTCAGCTGGGGCTGGCCTGATGGCGAACTACGATGTCATGTGTTTCATGGAGTATTACGCCGACCGTACTAGCGTGGTCGATGGCTCTGGGATTCGTACTCCCACCAGGCAGTGGCAAAATTTCTTCCAGGAAGGCCAGACGCTGGGGTCTGCAGATACTAAATCAAACTCAACTTATTACTATCTGGCGTTTGATGCGCAAGGCTTTGGGTCGACTGACGCCTCAGCAATTAACGATTTTTCGGTGAAATTGCCTGCAACAGTTGACCTAGTGGATGTCACCGATTCTGCAATCACGGCTGAAAATTTGGTTATTGCTTCTTTGTACGTCCAAGCCACAGGCAGTGATTCATTTAATCCTTCTACCGCCCAGCTTGTCTCTAGGTACATTGGAAGCATTGACGGGGCTACGGTTAGTGATGAAGAGATTGCATGGACAGTTAACCCGGCGATCGACAAGTTGAACCCCCAAGTGCCGACACGTAAAATCACTGTTGATATGCTGAATAAAGTGAGGCAGAGGTTGCGATGAGTGAGCAGGTTATTGCGTTTAACGTAAGAATTTTGGACGCTAACGATGTTGAGCGTTCAAATTTGGAGATTGTTTTTGATGGTGACCGTCTGTTCTATCGGGACTCAGATGGGTTGGAACATCAAAGAAAAACCATTCTAGGTGCTGATTTTTTAATTCAGCCGATGGATGCTGCGCGTATCATGCATCAATTCGGGGGTTGAGATGGCCAGCAATACCAGCAAAACGAGCCAGCCTAAAGGACAAGTAGGCACTATCGCGTCCAGAAGTGATGCGAGCGTTCAAAAGAGCAAAAAGCCTCAGCAAGACTTAGAGCGAGCGCAAAATGTTGCCACAGCTGGTGACACTGTGCCGATTGTGTTCTGCAAGCGGGCTAGCAACGCTGGCGGTGTTTGGGTACAACCGCCCCTGATCAAGCAAGGTTCCTACAACTTCAACGGCACGTTCCTTTACGCAATCAGCCAGGGGGACATGGTGGATGATCCTGAGATTTACAGGACATGGGTTGGTGATCGGATCATTGCACACATACCATCGCAGACAGTTACCGCCACGCATTTTTACTTAAGTTCTGCCGCTATGGCAGCAGCGCCAAATGTTTGCCCTATGACTGGGGGGCGGTTTTTCTGTGATGCAGACACGGCTTTGTATTTATTGTCTTATGAAAAGGCAAGTGGTTATGCGGAGTATTTAGAGCCAAACGAAACCAACATATATTGGAATTTTAGATATTTGACAGTAGGCGAAGGTGACACCACAAACAGCGTTATTGTATTTAACGGCGCCGATTTAACCGTCAAAGAAGTTGCTACGGGGATTGACAGGACATCAACTTATTGGGCGAATTTTAGCGGCGGTGTAAGCAACCCTGCTACAATCAATTTTTACGCTAATGCCAGATATAGCGGCCAATCTATTGTAGGCGGCGAGGCGGTTGGACATACTTTTGGGTCTACTCCTACTACTTGGAGTGGAAGTTTTGCTGATTTTGGTATTGATTATTATCAATCAACATTTGGCACGACAGAGCCGTGCGTCAAAATTTTCAGCCAAGGCACGCTAAACAACCAGATCAACACAAGCAACCCCGCGAGCACTGGTTCGCTGTTTGGGGTCTTGGTTGAACGCGGCGCATCTACTGTGTCAAATCCTGCGAGCTTTGCAAATACGTTTGACTTTACAGTTTTTGCCGACATAACTTTTCTGCAGGTCGAAGGCAATCTGTATGACACAGGAATTAGCGCGTCAAAATATCCAACAACGACCCGGCAGCTTTCTGTTTTTTATGAACAGGGCATTAGCGTTGACCTTTACAGCGGAGGCTTGGTCAGTGGAGCGTATGCAACTGGCGCAAGTAATCAGTTTGTAGACCTTGCAATGCACTTGTTCACATTGATCGGCCGGGCCGAGGGTGCAGCAACAGCAGATATTTCAATGCCAATAGATGTCAGCAACCTTCAGGATATTGCCGCTTTCTGCACAAGCAATGGCACGTTCTTCAACGGTGTTGTTGAGCAATCAATGAACGTAATTGATTATATCTCCAAGGTTTCGCCATATTTCTTGCTTTCTTTTATTTCTGCAAATGGCCGTTATAGCTTCCGGACTTTACTACCAGCCACTTCAGGAAACGCTATTGACACAACAGCCTTAACCCCTGCAGCTACCTTCTCGGAGTCCAACATATTGCCCGGCAGTTTCAGCAAAACTTACAAGGAAGCAGAAGATCGTCGCGAAATCAATATCAGTTTAGTCTGGCGTGAATGTACGCCGTTTGAGGTTGGAATTCAGAGAACTACATCGGTGCGTTTCAGCACCACGGGCAACGATGCGGCTACTGAGCAGTTTGACTTAACCGATTTTTGCTCAACTCAGGCTCACGCTGAAATTTTTGGGAAATACCAACTCGCCTTGCGTCGGCATTCAACGCATTCAATTGTTTTTGAAACTCCACTTGTGCTGTCAGGCTTGACAGTCACAGACGTGATCAAGGTGCAGCGACAACGGGTCAACAGCGTCGGAGACAACAGGGCTGAGTCTGATCATTATCAGGTGACATCTGTCAATCACGATCCAAGCGGTGTTACAAAAATCAATGCGGTTCACTTCCCGTTTAACGCATCTAACATCAGCAAGATAAGCAATGAAGTCGTCAACGGTAGTTTTGTTGTGATCTAATGGCTGACTTCCCTTCTTTAGAGCCAACGACGAGAGCATACGGCCTCGGGGATACGCCTCAAGTTTTGTTTGATGGCATTAGTGGCGTTGGTGTTCGATTTAAGCAAGGCTCTGACCGTGTGGATCAGCTTTTAAGCTTGGGCTATGAGTATTTAACTGAATCAGAAGCGAAACAGATCATTGATCATTACAACGGGCAGCAGGGAAGTTTGATTGCTTTTGATTTGCCTAGCGTTGTTTGGAGTGGATACACAACGCCGCCGGTCAGTTCTTCAGATTATCAATGGCGATATGCGAGCGCCTTTGATGTGAGCATCGCTAGTCCGTTGCGTTACAACATCAACGTTGAGTTAGTTGCAATCCCCATTTAGCCATGACCTTTCCAGCTCTAGTCCCTTCTGTTCGTACCTTCACCTCTGGGGATGTGCCTCAGTCACGTCAGCAGAGCTTATCGGGTATTGAGACAGGCTTTAGGGTTGGGAATCGCAGGGCAGAGCAGACGCTAAGCCTCGGATACACAAACTTGACTGAAACACAGCTGAACCTGATCAAGGATCATTACATCGACCGGCAAGGGACCTTTGATGTTTTCTTTCTGTCTAGTGAGGTTTGGAACGGCTACACAACGCCGCCAGTGGCCTTGGTCGATGCTTATGCCTGGCGATATGCTGGACCGCCAACAATCTCTGATGGCATTTTCGGCCGGTGGGCTGTTGATGTTGAGCTAGTCACCCATGCGGTCGACATCACTGATTTTGTGATTGACGGGCGCACCGCAAGCGCTACAGATACTAGAACTTACAATGTGGATGGTGGCAGTGCCTCTGCTACACCGGCACGAACACACGTCATCAATTCGGGTTTGGCAGCATGACGATCACTCTCAATGCTTTTCAACAGCAACGCCGGGATACAGCTGCCAACTGGACAAGTCAAAACCCGACTTTGAAAGCGGGCGAGATTGGCTACGAGACTGATACTGGATATATCAAGGTAGGCGATGGGTCCACGGCTTGGACCTCGCTTGCTTATATCGACGGAACCAAGGTCAGCGCTTATCCGCTAGCGACTGCAGACATCGCTAATGACGCGATCACGGCAGACAAGCTGGCTCACACTTCTGTCACTGCAGGTTCTTACACCGCTGCTGACATCACGGTCGATGCTCAGGGGCGGATTACAGCGGCAGCGAGTGGGTCAATCTCCACAGCTGAAATTGCTGACTCTGCCGTCACAACGGCCAAGATCAACAATGATGCTGTCACAACGGCCAAGATCAACAATGATGCAGTGACTGCAGACAAGCTTGCAAACACTGCCGTTACAGCTGGAAGCTACACCGCCGCAGACATCACGGTTGATGCACAAGGGCGAATCACTTCAGCTGCGTCGGGAACCATTGGCACAAGCGAGATTGCTGATGACGCTGTAACTGGCGACAAGCTTGCCAATGACATCACGATTGCCAATGACCTGACCGTCACTAACGACCTGACCGTCAATGGCACGACGACAACAATCAACAGTACGACTTTACAAGTTGATGACAAGAACATCGAATTAGGCACTGTTGCGAGCCCTTCTGACACGACGGCCAATGGTGGCGGCATCACATTGAAGGGGTCAACTGATCACACGATTATTTGGACGAACAGCACAGATAGCTGGGATTTTTCTGAACACGTCAACATTGCAAGCGCGAAAGAGTTTCGCATTGCGGGGACGAAGGTTCTTGATGCGACCAGTTTGGGAAGTGCTGTTGTCACTTCAAGCCTGACAAGCGTTGGCACTATTGCCACAGGCGTCTGGAATGGCACGCCGATTGCGACTGCTTACATCGCAGACGATGCTGTAACTGCTGCCAAGCTTGCCGATACATCTGTCAGCGCTGGAAGCTACACACTCAGCAGCATCACTGTTGATGCGCAGGGAAGGGTCACCGCCGCATCCTCTGGATCTGTAGGCGCCATTGAAAAATTATCGGAGGGCAACACTGAGGCTGAGGTTGTAGATACAGGCTCCGATGGTCACTTTAAAGTCACGACTGAAGGCACTGAGCGACTCAGAATTGACAGCTCGGGCAACGTTGGCATCGGAACAACGTCGCCTAATAATTACTCAAACTATACAACATTAACACTCAACCACAATACACTTGGATCGGTACTTGACTTAGAAGTCAACGGCACCAGAACTGGAACATTTCTTGCGACCGTAGATCAAGTGCAGCTTGGCACTAAAACTTCGGCAATATTGCGCTTCGACACAAACAATGTTGAGCGAATGCGTATCGATAGCTCGGGGCGCCTTGGGATTGGAACGACATCACCCAGCGCAAAGTTACAGGTCAATGGTGTTGGCGACATGGTAGTCAGCCAATCAACAGCAGGACAATCAGCAAACTTATTTCTAGGTAAAGGTGGCAGCTCTAAAGTTTTTTCTGTTGATGACTCTGGAAACCTTAAAATTGGAAGTAATCTTGATAGTTCTGCAACAACAAACATCACCCTAGACACTGCCGGCACCGCCTATTTTGCAAGCAACGTCGGCATCGGCACCACGTCGCCTACTTCTATATTTGATGTAGAAATTGCAAGCAATACAGGAATCAATTTCACAAATGTGGGCACGGCCCCAATCCTTGATTTTAAGGCTAATTCTGTTGAGTCTGCAGGGCGAATACGACTCAATGAAGCAAGTGGTGGTGGCGTCATGCAGTTCGCCACGAAAACGACTGGCGGCACAATCACGGAAGCGATGCGAATTGACGCCTCGCAGCGGCTGTTAGCTGGCGGCCGCACATCTTCGACAGGCAGCGGCGAAGATATTCAAGACTCTAAAGGTGGTATCCGTGCCATCCCGCAAAATAGCAAGACGTCTGCTTACACACTTGTCGTTGGCGATGTTGGTAAGCACATCAACATTACGACTGGCGGTGTAACTGTCCCATCAGGTGTTTTCTCAATTGGTGATGCAGTTACGATCTACAATGACAGTGCTTCTGATCAAACAGTGACGCAAGGTTCATCAGTTACTCTTCGGAGTGCTGGAACAGCAGACACCGGCAACCGGACATTAGCTCAGCGAGGTATTTGCACTCTGCTCTGCGTTGCTTCAAACGAGTTCGTCATTTCTGGTGCGGGATTGAGCTGATGAGCGGCATGATGCAAATGCTGCTAGGAACTAGCAGCGGAGAAGTTCAGAACCACTGGTTTGCCAGAATTGGCACCACAAGTGAGGATCAAGGGCGTGCCGTTGCCCTTGATAGTAATGGCAACATTTATTCCGTTGGCAAGATTGAGCAGTCAGGTCAACTCACTGACGGATATATCGTTAAATATGATGCAGACGGGTCAGTACAGGCGCAAGCCGAGGTGTTTAGCAGCGGAAACATATATGACGAATTAGAAAATATCGCTATTGATGGCTCTGATAACATTTATGTTTGCGGGCGAGCGGGCTCAGGCAATGGACATTGTTATGTAGCGAAATTCAATACATCTTTGACGATGCAATGGAGAAAATCACTAACTGGCAGCGGATTTTCACGTTTTGAGGGGGTAGGTTTTGACAGCTCAGGGAATGTCTATGTTGCCGGATTTGCGCCTGACAGCAGCCTTACCGGCCCACAAGATGCAGTAATTGCTAAATACAATTCTTCAGGAACGTTGCAATGGCAGCGAGGTTTAGGCCGTACGAGCCAATACACCAGTTTCAACAGGCTATTTGTTGACAGCTCGGGAAATAGTTTTGCGTGTGGCCTTGGTCATGACGGTAGCAGTCAAACTGGTCTTGTCGCAAAATACAACTCTTCCGGCACCTTGCAGTGGCACAAGCATATCAAAGACAGCACTTACACTATCAACAATGCGTCAGGTATTGGCACTGACAGCTCGGGCAACATATACGTTGCAGGGCACGCCAATATCCCTAACGAAGGTAATACAATTTATGCCATAAAGCTGAACTCTTCTGGTGCCATCCAATGGTCAAGGACTGTTGATCATGTTGCAAACAGAACAGAAGAGGTAGTGGGCCTGGCAGTCAATGATTCAGGAGATATGTATATAACCGGGAGCAGCTATGTAAACAACGCTAGTTACACTGATGGCATAATTGTTAAATTTAACTCCTCCGGGACGTTGCAATTTACCCGGACATTTGGCAATACAGGCAGCAAGAGTGAAAATCTATACAACCCAGTTTTGGACGACAACGACAATCTATACATTGCTGGCTTTACAGGGGAAAGTTCCGTTGGCAACCTTGACATTTTGACCATGAAGCTGCCGAGCGATGGGTCGAAGGTCGGGACGTATGGCAATTTCACTTATCAGTCAGTAACCAAAACCACGACAACTGAGAATTACACCTCGGACACTGGAGCAATGACAGGAGTAACTTCTACCTTAGGTAACACTGACGGACCCAACCAAGCGTCATCAATTAGCCTTACGAATACCACCACTAGCATGTCCTAGCGTTTTTGATTACAGTCTTTTTGACTCCACCATCTCATGGCTAACACCTACACCTGGAAAGTCGGCAACTGCGACAGAGTTCTTGAGTCTGGAATTATTCAGACACTCCACTACACGGTGACCGCTGCCGATGAAGACGGTGTGTACTCCGTTGGGGCGTATGGCTCTGTTTCCCTTGAGGCGCCTGACTCTGAAACTATGGTGGCTTATGACGATGTGACTGAATCGCAGGCGATCAGTTGGGCGCAAGGCGCTCTTGGTGGCGCTGACAAGGTTGCTGAGATTCACGCTGCTTTGGATGCACAGCTAACTGAGAAGCGCACTCCGACCAAAGGCTCTGGAACGCCTTGGGCATGAAACGACCTGATCCGATGATTTCTGCCAGCTATGGCGCAACCGACATCGTGGCCCAAAAGTCCAGGATGTTGTGGCTTGAAGAGTTGTATTTCCTTGATGGCCGTGATCAGATCAGTCATCCTCAGCATGGCCTGTTCACGGGTTTGGCCCTGAAGTATCAAAACTTGGATACAACTGACGGGATCTGATGGCAAAGTCGCTTAGTGGGAACGAGTTTGTTGTTGGTAAACCCAAACGGACAAGGCAGGGTAATGGCACAAACAGCCGCCCCAAAAGGGGCAGAAAGCGATACCGTGGCCAAGGAAAACGTTGATCTTCTTTCCAATGATCAAAACTCTGATTGCGAGTGGTGTCGCCGTTTCAGCAGCTGCGCTGGCATCTCCTGCTCTCGCAGACGTTTATGTAAACCCTGAGTTCAATGGCGGTGCCTATGGCGACGACTGGCTTGGCGGAACGCTGAACCTGGATGTTGGCTATGAGACCTCTTCAGGTGCTTATTCGGTTTACATCCAAGGCGGTCCTGCAATTGTGATGCCTGACGGTGCCGATCAAGAGTTTGAACTAGCTGGCAAGCTCGGTGGCTCTGTCGCTGTTAGTTCCAATGCTTCCGTATATGGAGAGCTGAGCGGCATGACTGGCGATGAGCTTTCGGTTGGCACAAAGCTGGGCATGAAGTACAGCTTCTGAGCTATAACAAGCGCAGGTTTCTCACACAGACCGACATCAGGCTCCCGAGAGGGGGCCTTTTGTTTTACCTGGAGGCATCGTGCAAAAGCTCTTCAATGTGATGTCCGTTGCATCCTTTGTGATGTCAGCAGGCATGGTTGCCGGCTTGGTGTTGCTTTACACCCGGATTCCTGCACTCACCAAGCTCTACATCAGCGAGTTGAAGCTAGAGCTGACCCAGATGATCACTGACATGGTGCCTGGTCAGATTGATGAGGTGATGCCAGAGTTGCCGGCCAGTACCGGTCCGGCTGTGCCGTTCAAACTTCCATGAGCGATCAGGTCAACTCACCAGCGCATTACACCAAAGGTCGCGTTGAAGCGATTGAGGTGATTGAGGATGTGGTGACTGGCGCGCCTGATGCTGTGACCGGCTACTTAGTGGGACAGACCATGAAGTATCTGCTGAGGGCATGGCACAAAGGCAACACCATGCAAGATCTGCAAAAGGCCGCTTGGTATCTGAACCGTGCAATCGACAGGTTCAATCCTTAGGTGATCATCTTTGTCCCGGCCACGGGATCCTCTGGGTCGTGTGCTTCCGGGCCGAATCCTTCCGCCTTGATCTTCGCCATGTCCAGTTCTGGCGCGGGTGCCTCTTGTTTTTGCTCAAACGACGCAAGCCAATTGCGTAGCGCGTCACCAGTTGGTGTTCCTTTCGGCCATTTGACCCATTTCAGAATGGCCTTGTGATTAGTAAATGGCTTGGCTGATTTGCCGCACAATACGGTGTAAACAACAGGCGGCCCTTCACGTCTGCGGTTACGTTCAATCCAAAGCTGGCCTGCTGTAAACCGTTCTGACTTCATGCCGGAGATTCCTGAGATCGGTGTAAATGCAATCGGCGTTCCAATGATCTCTGTGGGTCAGCCGATTCCACCACCTGTTTTACCAGTAGCACCGCCGGTTACGTCAGCACGCTTTCCAGTTATTGATATGCCTGGTTGCGTTCGCGCACGAATCAGCCAGGGCAAAGGCGTTGAAACATTTGAGGATGACCCGCGAGGGATAGTCACCTTGTGTGATGGAGCGGCGCCAGTTTTTGAAGCGCCAGACTACAGGCCGCGTGACTTTTCATGGGTTGGCCCACCCCAAGCGCCAATAAAAAGGCCGGAGGTGGCTGCCCCGGCCCAGTCCCCTCTTGACGTGCAACCGGCTTTGACTGCCGGCAGACCAAAGATGCCACCAGATCCACCATGTCCGCCATTTGGTGCGAAAGAAATCGGATCGTTTAACAAATTAGGTACGAAGGTTCTTGCGGGTTATGAGTTGAAAGACGGCAAGTGCGTAAAGATCTGGGATCCCGTGCCCGTTAGCCAAGTAGTCAACAACTACCTGCCTGATGCTGGCCCGACGATGTCGATTGCATTGACGGCTGCATTTGCCACGACAGTGGCGATCTTTGCCAAACCAATCGCATCAATTCTGCAGAAGCTCGCCAAGCCTGTGACCAAAAAGGTGGTTAAGAAGATCAATCAGAAACTTGGCCGTAAGGAGAAACTGGAATCCTTACAGCAGAGGCGGGTGATTCAGCGTCACCGGAATCAAGCCATTCGCGATCTGAGGCGCGCTCTGGGTAAATGATCTGGTGCGTGTGGTCTTCTACGGGTTTGGGCTTGAGAACCACATCAGCACAGATGGCATAAAACGGCGAAGACTTGGCAAAACCGTAGCCTTCACGTTTGGCTTCAGCGCAAGCCTTAAGACGCCCCATCTCATAGTTGAGCCGCTTGTCGGCTAAGGCTTGTTCATAGAGGGCGACTTGTTTGCGCTGAGCGTCTTTGCACAGGTTGATCGGGCCCCAGTCCAGCGGGACTGAGAACGTTGCAGTGATGCCAAAGTTATTGCTGAAGTTCTGGCGGTAGCCTGTGCGCTGCGGCTTGTAATACAGGATGTTGCCAGGGTTATCGGGAATGCCGTCTGGCCCATCTAAGCCAGTCTCTGGATCTATAAGCCCGCGGTTATCGCTGTTATCAAAAACTGGCTCTTGATAATACTCATCGTTTGGCTTGCCAAAAGAATGCGTAGACGACACAAAGGGGGAGATATTTAGAGTGGCTCCGTCACACTGAATGCCGCTGCCGACTGAATACCTGAGGTATTGCCCCGGTACGATTTGCACGGCCTGGTTGACCACTGAACCACTGCTATTCGACACGGGCGATGCGGTTGCACTGACTTGCGCTGCTGCTGGAGCGGTATAGATCAGGCTGAGCAGCAGAGCAGATGCTGTCGCTCTCATTGGCTGAACGTGCTGGTGGAGTCGGTAACGCTTTCGATGATCGTTTCACGGTCGATCATCACTTTTTCGATCAAGCCAGGACCGCTGTAGGTTTCTGCGAACTGGAACGCAGCACCGGGCGTAGTTTGCACCCAAATGGAGCGACTTGAAAGGCCTAGGGACTTGGTGCCTGCTGACGGGCTAACGACACCGCCGGACGGTTCAACCCCGGTCCCGCTAACGGAGTATTCAAACCCGGTGCGAAATGATTCAGAGCGAATACTCTCTTTAACAACTGTTTTTGTCTCTGTGTGAGACGTAACGACTCCTTGAGAGAAATTTGGCACTACAGGGACCGATTTTGCTTCTGGGGCGGCGAGAGCAATAACGCAAAGGACGCCCCAGGCGACATAAAGACCCGTCCAGATCATCTAACGGTCAGCTCACTAATGACTTGACCGATTGCACTTGTGTTGGCTCCGCCTGGGCTGATTGTGATGGTCCCCGCCGTCGTGACGCTCCCGCTTAAACCAGTATTCACGCCCGCAGATGTACTGGTGACATCGCCAAAGGCGGGCACAGCGCCAACCGTGGGGGCTGATGTGGGCACCGTGTCGCCCTGTGTGTAGCTGGTCGCAAAGCTGAATGAGTTGCCAGCGGTTTTCTGCGTTGCGTCTGGGATTGTGATTGCGTTCACGCCGTTGGTGGCTGCGCCAAGACCTCCAAGAGCATCGCTAGTGGTTGATCCACCTGCGGTGACACTGGTATCAATTCCGTTGCCGCTGATGCTGTAGCTGTTGCCTACGCGAATAGCACGGCTTGAAGCGGCGCCAACATCTAGTTGCACCGAACTGCTGATTCGGTGGGTTAAATCAGCTCTGGCAGGCAAAGCGGCTGCCAATGTGATGCCCAATACCAAAAGTGTGCGGGTCATTTGATGCCAGCTTTGGTGTCTTTGTTGTCAACGATAGTCGGCTTCTTATTGCCATTTCCATTGGTCTTGCGCTCGATGCCAAACGACGCCATAGCTCCGGTCAGGAGTGAAGCCACAAACGTATTGTCCATTTTCATCTGAGGGAAGATGCCCAGATAGGACGCGGTGAGTAGTGCAGCACTCCAAGCCAAAACAAGAGCCTTCACGACATCTGCCATTGAGATGCCTTCCTTTTCGTGATGATCGTCTGGAGTTTCTGCCATGAGACAACAGAGCTACGCTTAAAGGGTAACTAGGCCAGGCCAATGCTTCTAATCCTCAAGCCTGTGTTGATGACCATGTGGAAATCACGGGCATTTAAGGAGCTGATCGTCGCGATGTGCGAAAAGGTGGTTTCACGCACCGATAACGATTTGGATGACTTGGCTGTAAAACATCTGCGTGAGCTTTTGCTGCCTGACACCAGGATTGACCACTAGACCGTGTCCGGCATCATCCAAGTGACCCTGCTGGTCATCGCCATGGGCCTCGCGTTGCTGCCGTTTTTTGAGTGGTACAAACCAGACGTGCCGCATCGCATGGCTGCCATCAAGCAGCTAGAGGATGCTATGCCCCCAGAATTATTGTCCGAGGATGCTGCCTGGTTTCAGGCGTGGAAGGCCAGTGGCATCGACCAGGAGGTGTACTTGCCTCGCTATTTCCGACAACTAGACCTTCCCGGCGGTGAACGTAAATGCTTCACCTCGTCTGGGGCAATGGCGGCGGCTTATTTCAAAAAGATCGCCACGCAAGAGGAGTACGAACAGATAAGGGAGCGATACGGCGACACAACCTCTGTTTACGCTCACGTCAAAGCACTGACGAGCCTGGGCCTTCAGGTTCGCTTTGTTGACAATGCTGATGCAGAAGACGTGATGGAGGCTATTGACGCAGGCGTCATAGTGATGGCCGGGTGGTATCACCGTGGTGACATGCTGCGCGGTGAACCGCCGATGTGCGGCAGTGAAGCTTGCGGACACTGGTCTGTAATTCACGGCTATAGCGGGCGATACAGCAACGACGCGAGTTGGCTGATGAGTGATCCGCTTGGCCTGCCGGATATTGAGAGGGGATCGCATAACCCTGCACTGTCTGGTTATCGCGTCAGCGTGCGGCAGGCTGCATTTCATCAACGTTGGCAAGTCAATGGCCCCAGGAGCGGCTGGGCCTTGCCCTTATACACATCTGACGCCTCCGACGGACCACCCTGTGTAGATCCCAGTACTCG
>BCSF01000386.1_pt1 | contig 18213 bp, 19 predicted proteins | sample 1016431 | NCBI WGS metagenome assembly BCSF01 (sample SAMD00045685;SAMD00045686;SAMD00045687;SAMD00045688;SAMD00045689;SAMD00045690;SAMD00045691;SAMD00045692;SAMD00045684;SAMD00045690;SAMD00045691;SAMD00045692;SAMD00045684;SAMD00045685;SAMD00045686;SAMD00045687;SAMD00045688;SAMD00045689, study...
ATCTGGAACCAAGCATACTCTCTCGCAGAGTTTGAAGACCCCAAGAACTTCAAGTCCTATGAGCAACTGCAAGCACGCCTGAACCTGGTGCTTGGCAAGACTGGTTCCTCCCCTGTCGTTAACGAAGAGGAAGAGGAAGTGTTTGCAAAACCCATGCCTTCCGAGTCCTGGGGTAAAGAAGTCTCTGACTTCCGTGAGAAAGCAGTCGCTGCTTCGCCTGTAGAGGATGAAGAGGATACCATGTCCTACTTCGCTCGTCTCGCTGAGGAAGACTGATGGAGTCTGCAGTACACGCTTGGAACACCATGACCTATGCTGAGGGAGCATTGTTCTCCCTTTGGGTCATCGGTATGTACTATATAAAATTACGAATGGATCGCAAATTCGGACGATGAAACTCCCTAACTGGCAACACCACTCTAAAAAAGAGCAAAAACGCACCCTGAAACCTCAGGCACTGCGCCAAGCAAAGAAGCGTAGAGCAGCTCTCAAAGCGAAGTTGCTCGCTGCTTCGGTGCTGCTGGTTGGAATGCCTGTTAGTGCAGAGAGCATTGGTGACCGAAGCAATCGCCAAGCATATCAATCCCAAGGAGGTTATGCTCGTGAGGAAAAGTGTTACAAGAATGAATATCGTGAAGAGTATGTTCCTGGCACGTCACAATCTCCTGGATATGTAAAGACGTATCGAGAGCGAGTCGCAGTTCCCTGTAACAATCACGTCTACCGTCGTGATGATGCTCCGCAAAAACAGCATCAAACTGACGACAATTCCTGTATTGAAGGAAGCATCTTAGGTGGCATCGCTGGTGGAGGCATCGGCGCTGCTGCTTCCAGAGGTGACGGACGACTCTGGGCAATCCCTCTTGGTATCGTAGGCGGTGCCATGGTTGGATGTCAAATTGATGGAGGGTGACCCCCAAACCAAAATCGACCCTTGATTCCCAAAAAGGCGGAAAAATTTCCCCGCCAATTTTTGGGTTTCTAGGGTTTTTTAGTATCCAGACCCGCCAGAAGAACCAGAGGAACTAGAACTGCTGCTAGAACTCGAAGAACTGCTGCTGGAAGAACTACTAGTTGTGGTTGTAGAGGTAGTAGTAGTAGTAGATGTAACTACTCCTGCTGTTCCAGCAGTTGTTGCATTACTAACTCCAGAATCAGTTGGACCATAATCAAAAGAAGTTACAAGTGTATTTGTACCTGTTGAAGTAGTTGTAGTGTAAGAACTGGAGTTATTCTTAAGGAATATAGAAGAGAGACTCAATGGTGTCTTCTTATTGTTAAATTCATCTAGTTCGACGTGAGGTTCATAATCAAGAAGTTCATTCATCTCACTAATCATGATATCAACCATTGTTGGTTGTGGTATGAGAATGAGTCTTTTCTTTTCGTTTAGATACTGTTCGTGTTCGTAATTTGAAACTGGATAAATTGATGCTTCTTCACTAAGAACAGTACCGTCTGGCATTGTTACTCTAAATGTAGAATTGACTTGATTGCCTTGTGGCATCAATACGATACCGTTATACAGCACCTCATTAGTTTCATAATGGTGAACACCATCTGGGTTTTCATAGATGGTCTGTACATACTCTTGTAATTGAGATTCTGTCTTTGGCCATTGATCGTAAAAATCAGTGATATTGTTCACTAATAAAATAACCCAATCTAGATGAGGGTCATCGAGAAGACGATATGCAAGAGACGATGGAGTTTCACCCTCACGGATAGAATAAGACTCGAATAACGTGGTATACTTATCTAAATCTTCTCTAGGTTTTACTCTACGGAAGATATTCTTGACAAGACGATACTTGAAAGATTCGTCAGAGGTAATTCCTTCTCCGACGTATACATTTGGAAAGTAAGAAAAATATGCCATGTTAGAATCCTTTGTCGATATCGTCGCGTGTAACCAGTTTCAGTTCTGTAAACTGCAATCCAACTTGAAGTGCAGGAACTTGAATCATTTTACCGTCAATATTTTTAAATGAAGTGTATTGCCCATCTGGAGTATAGTTAACTGTAATTCCAGTACATACAGAAGGATGAATGTTAAAATGTAAATTACTATCAGTTCGTGAGAAATTGCCCTCTGGATTCATTCGCATAAATCTAATATCGAACGAATCTGGTACAGAGAAGAACCTGTTCTTTGCTAATGCATTGAAACTGGTTGAAAGTCTTCCTCCTAAGTCAGAATTGGATTTTGTGGCAGCAGTTCTAAATTCATCACTATCGGCATTTGGATTCTTTGCTTCTCCTGTTGCAGGGACGGAACCTTGCTTAAAGTAATTAATAATATTTTTAATTTCTCTTGCCTCTTCTGCACTCCTAGCAATCATCTTGAAATCAAAGGTATGTTGCCTAAAAGCCATGCTTTGGAAGATTTGTTCTTTAAATGGATTAAAGACTCTTCCTCTTGTCAATGCTTGAAGTGCATTAGCATTTAATCCTCCTTGGAGTCCACCTGCTTGAGCTAGACCACTTGCTAGTTGAGAGATTGCCCCAGAAGTAAACTCTGGTAAAGCAGCATTAGCAGCAGACTGAACAACTGCTGTAAGATTGGTGGTATCTCCAATATCTCCACCCATTGCTGCGACAGTAGCAGCACCTAGGACACCCAAATCAATGGAAGTGTATTGAGGTTGATACGCAGTTTGCAATGATTTTGGCATTGCAACATAAACTCTGTTATCATCATATTTGAAGTCCGACTTACTTTCAGGAAAAGACCTGCCGTAGTAACTTCGACCACTATCTTTGTAACTCAATCTATGACGATGAAACATCACATAGTCAATCGCTTCAGTAGCGCCATCTGCAAGAGGTGCGTTTGTACCTCCTTCTACTGGGGCAGTCAATGGGTATCTGAATATTGCCAATTTAACACCTAAATACTATGTGACCTCTATGTATTTATGAGATATCAAGGTAAGTACCGACCATCCTTCCCTAGGAAGTATAAAGGCGACCCAAGTAACGTGATTTATAGGTCATCTTGGGAATATAAATTCATGAAATGGTGCGATATTACTCCTTCAGTTGTGGAGTGGGGAAGTGAAGAAATCATCATTCCTTATATTTCTCCCGTTGATGGTAGACGACATAGATATTTTCCCGATTTTTATGTAAAGATTGGAAATAAAAAATATCTTGTAGAAGTAAAACCATACAAACAGACCAAAGAACCCAAGACTCAAAAAAGACACACGAAACGTTATATTAATGAAGTTGTGACATATGCTGTCAATCAAGCAAAGTGGAAAGCAGCAACAGAATTTTGTGTTGATAATGGTTGGGAGTTTATGTTAATCACAGAAAAGGAACTTAAAGTCTAATGGCAATTCCAAGACCCGAATCAGCAAGATATAGTTCTCTACAAGAGTTCATAGGATTTTCTAAGAAGGCAGATAATGCACCTTCTTTTACAAATCTATTTTCTGTGCATTTTGCAACTCCTCCAATGTTGATGCAGGGTGCATCTATTAGTTCTGGTAAAATGCAATCAGAGACAGGGGATTTGTCTTTGCTATTGGATTATTACGCAAAAAGTGTAAATCTTCCCAGTAAACAGATTACTACTGGACAAACTACCAATGTTGGTGCTGCTTATAAGTATGCATCTGGGACATCGTTTAGTCAAATCAGTATGACATTTCAGGTTCCTCGCTCTCAACAGACTAGAACATATTTTGAGAGATGGACACAACTGATGGCAAACGATTCCAATCAGTACACAGACTTTTATAAAGAGTATGTCTGCCCCACTCTCTACATCTATAAGTGGGAAAGAGGTGGTGGTGATTATGTGTATACTGATAGAAAATTGCTAAGAGCACTGAGAGAAGCGGGTGATAATTACTTACTGGCAAGAAAGAATAAATTGACTGCCGCATGGGTCATTAGAAATGCTTTCCCATACAATATTGGTTCGATTCAATTGGACAACCAACAGTCTAAAGTGATGGACTTAACTGTTCAGTTTTACTATGAGCGTTATAGATTCTATCCCGAAGATTCTTTCGACGACCCTGGAGTTAGAAGAGAAATTACTGTGCCATCTGGTGCTGATAACGTTACTACTGCAGAAACTGCTAGAAATCGAACTACAACACAACGTCTTACTGGTGCTGGCACACAAGCAGAATTGAATCAAATTAATAGAGATCAAGGTTTCGCATAGACACATAAATAAAATTACTGAGTTGAATATCTATGGCATTACCTAAGCTAAATGTACCTAAGTACAAACTGAAACTACCCTCTGACGGTAGGACTGTGAACTTCAGACCATTTCTTGTAAAGGAAGAAAAACTTCTCCTTTTGGCAACCGAAACGGGAGAGCAAGAAGACATTGTTTTAGCAATCAAAAATATCATTAAAGAGTGTACTGACATTACTGATGTTGATGCACTGGCAACTTTTGATATTGAATATGTCTTCCTTCAGGTTCGCACAAAATCTGTCGGTGAATCTGTTGACATCTCTGTAATTTGTCCTGATGATGGAGAAACAGATGTTGCTGTTTCTATCCCTCTTGATGAAATCAAAGTTCAAAAGACTAGAGGGCATAAAAATGAGATTAAATTGTCTGATGAAATCATCGTTACTATGGGATATCCCAGTCTTGAGACTTTCGTCAAAATGAACTTCAGTGACGACGACAATCAAATTGACCAAGTGTTTGAAATGGCAGCAGGTTGCATCAAAACAATCGCTGATGAAAACCAAGTCTATGATTGTGCAGATTCTACTAAGCAAGAGGTGCTTGAATTTCTTGACCAATTAAGTTCCAAGCAGTTCGGCATGATTCAAAAATTCTTTGAAACAATGCCTAAACTTACACATACACTTACGGTAACCAATCCTAATACTGGTGTAGAAAGTGAGGTGGTCCTTGAGGGTCTTGCGAGTTTTTTCGCATAGCACTCCTTCATAGCAACCTCCGTTCTTATTATGAGGGTAACTTTGCACTAATGCATCATCATAAATGGAATATCGAGCATATCGATAATCTGATGCCTTGGGAAAAAGAAATCTATGTGAATCTGTTAGTACAATTCCTCAGAGAAGAAGAACGTAGAATGAAGGAGCAGCAAGCAGCAAGTGGCTAAATTACAAGTCTATAAGTTTGTAAATCCTGGGTCTGTATCAACAAAGGATCCATCAGTCGCTGCTGCTCGCTCGCAAACCTTAGCGTTCAATAGAATGGGGTCAACGTTGACCTCTATTGGAAATGTAGTATCGGATATTGAAAAGATTTCAATTGCTCAGATAAAAGACGCTAAGAAGCGTGAGCAATTTGAGAGAAGAAGAGAACGTAGATTAAAAGACGCTGCTGCTGAAGACGCACAAGAAGCAGGAAGAAAGACAGGAACTAAAGAAAGAGTAGGACAACTTGGCAACAATGTTAAAAATGCTGCCAAGAAAGGACTTGGATGGATTGATAAGATTCTGGGTCCATTTACTCAAATTTTAATAAAACTAGCAGCATTTTCAATTGGTACTACAGTTTTAACATGGTTGGGTGACCCCAAAAATACTGAAAAACTAACAACATTCTTAGAAAGAACCAAATTTGTCTTTGGAAAGATATTTGGTTGGGCAAAGGGATTTACTGAAAATATTTTAGATGGAGTCTCAGCATTAGCAGACCCCAATGGAGACTTCAAACAAAAGTTAGGTGGTCTTGGTAAAGTAATGTTGGGTATCATCGGGTTGAAATACCTGATGAATCCGTTTAGTCTGATTAGTGATATTTTAGGTATTGTTGATATGCTTGGAAGGCGAGGAGATCGCCCGCCAAGAATTGATAAGTCGAAACGAGTTACTCAGGAAGTAACAGAGCAAGGAACTCGAAGAGCGACCAGAGAAGCAACAGAACAAGTAACCAGAAGAACTGGGTCTGAACTTGCCGAGAGAACAGGCAGTCAGGTCTTCAAGTATGGTGGCAAAAATATATCTAGAGCGACACACAGATTATTCTTAAGAATCATCGGAAAGGGTGGCGTAAAGGGACTCAAGAAAATAATGGGTTCTGTCAAAGTACCCTTTATCAGCGGTTTAATCAGTGGTATCTTTAACTGGATTATGGGCGATTCCATTCTGGAATCCGTTTTTAAGGGTCTTGGTGATGGTATTGGTACATTCTTAGGTGGATGGGCAGGTGGTGCTATTGGTGCTCTGGGTGGTCCTGCAGCACCTATTACGGTGCCTTTAGGTGCATTTATCGGTAGTTTGCTTGGTGGTCTTGCTGGCGAAGCAATCGGCGGATACCTGTATGGTTTGATGATGGGTAAAGCAGATCTTGGTAAAGATTTGCAAGCACTGGGTGGTAAGGTCATGAGTGGTATAAAATCACTCTGGAATGATTACATCATGAATGGTGAGTTCTGGGCAGGTGCCTGGGAAACATTCCTAAACATCGGTAAGGATGTTATGAGTAGTGCCTGGGGAGCTATCAATAACATGTATAACTTTGCTGCTAGTAAAGCAGCAGGATTCTTTGAGATGATGATGGAAGCGTCTGAACCATGGCGTAATGCCATGATGACAGCGTTCAATAAGTATGTTCTCAATGGTCCACAAGAATTGGTCAAAGTTATCTTTGACACTATTTTAGCTGGCGCTAGAGGTGTTGGTAAAATCTTCAGCGAAGGTGCTCCCATTCTTGTAGAGATTATCAAAACTGCTGCTTCAGCGGCAATCTCTTGGGCATTTAATAAAGTTAAAAATCTAGTAATCGGTATTCGAGATAGTTTACCTTGGGATGTTCCTGGAGCACTTCGTAAATTAGGTGCTTTATTGACAATGCTTGGGGCACCACTAACTCAGATTCCTGAGATGGTAACTGCTATTGGTGATGCAACCAGCAAAAAGATTGGGGAAGCATTAGCAAAAGCACAAGAAATTGGCGAGATGATTATTGACCCCATCATGGGGTACATTGATCCTGCAATTCAAGCAATTACTCAAACCTATAATATCTTAACTAATTTAGGTGGATGGGTTTATAATAACGGTATTAAACCATTCTTTGATGCTATTACAAGTGTATGGTCTTCTGGTCCTGCAATTTGGGAGTTCATAAACAGACCTAATACATTTAATGAACTGACTGGAATGGGTGTTGCTGCTGAAGAAGAACCTCAAGGATTGTTCCTTGGTGGTGTTGTCAAGGGTATTAGTAATGCAGTCAGTGGTGTTGGTAAAGCGATTGGTGGTGTTATGAGTAGTCCTGTTGGTCAGGTGCTCGGAACAGCAGCGTCATTCATTCCTGGTGCTGCTCCAATTATGGCAGGTCTCAGTACACTTGCTACAGGCAATCCTATGTCGATGCTAGGTATGATTCCTGGAATGAGTGGTATTATGTCTGGTCCACTTGGTCAAATTGGTAGCTCTCTATTGAGTGGCAACTTAATGGGTGCTGCTACAACTGGTTTGGGGATGATTAATCCTGCTATGGGTCAACTTGCTGGTTCTATGTTCAGTGGTGGATTTAATCCAATGAGTATGGTTGGTGGTATTGCTGAACAATTCAATATGGGCGGACTGTTTAAGGCAGTCACTGGTGCTATGGGTGGAGATTATTCAGCAGGTATTAGAGAACTTGGTGGACAACTTGGCATCAATCCTGCAATTCTTGGAGCAGCGGAAAATGTAACGGGTAAAGTTATGTCTAGCGGTGGTCTTTCTGCTGAATATGCAATGCAGCAAGCACTTGAATTCGTACCAGTACCAATGATTATGGAGAAACTCGTACCCATTCCTACTCCTGTGCCCATAAATACTGGAGGTGGCGCTGTAGTCTCTGGTGTACCTTCTAGCTTAACGCAACGTACTCAATAATGGCAACTGTAGCAAAGAGTTCAAAAATCAACTTTTATAAGTTTGTACAGGTAAAACAACCATCTGCTACTGCTGTAAAGAAATCTGGTGCTAATTTACAACTAACGAAGGCACTAAACAATAATACAATTGCCATCAATCGTTTAGGTTCAACTCTAAACTCTATTGCTGCTGTTGCTGTAGACCTAAAAAAGATTGCCCTAGCACAGTATCAGGCATCCGTTATTAGGGGACAAAGTTTTGATGCACAATACACCAAACCTCAGAACAAAATGGGAGGTGGTGGCGGTGGTGGCATCACAGCATCTCTAAAAGTTCCTGGATTTTTAGATGGTTTACTCAATATTTTAGGTGGTTTAGTAAAATTTACAATTGGTACTACAGTCTTAAAATGGTTGGGGGACCCTCAAAATACACAAAAGATAACTAATGTCTTAGATGTAATCAAAAAGATTGTAAACTTTGTCTATAAAATTGCATCAACTTCAGTTGTAAGGACAATTGATGGATTGTATGAATTACTAAAGGATGATGCAACTCCTCTAGAAAGAGTTGGTGGATTATTCAAAGCACTAACTGGACTTGGCACACTGATGCTGGGACTGCGTTGGTTGAAAAATCCAACTAGAATTATTACCGACTTTGGTAATACTTTAATCTTCCTCCATAATAATCTCATCAAAGGAAAGAGAGGACTTATGGGTAGGGCAGGTGCCCTCGGATTAGCAGTTGGTGTTGGTTTTGCAGGTTATAAAGCATATAACTATCTTAAAGATGGTCAAACCCAAGCAACATCAGCAGATGAGGGTCAAGAACCTCAGAACAAACCTGAAGGATTCTCTAAAGGTGGTGCTGTAAAGGTTCCCCAAAAAGCAATGGGAGGATGGATTAATGGACCCCAATCAGGATATCCAGTCTCACTGGATGGAGGAAGGAGTACATCATTTATTGGACATGGAAAAGAATACGTTGCTAGAAAAGCAAATGGCGGAGCTTTCGTCATTCCTTTTAATACTCCTGGAACAAAAACACAACCCCACTTAACTGATAAGAGACTTGGCGAAGCAAAGAGTCAAGGTTTTGACATTGGTGGATTAGTTGGAGGTGGATTCAAACCTGGAAAAGGATTTAAAAATCCCATAGGTGATACAATTCTTCCATCCTTTGCACCAGAATCTAAAGTTTATGCTCAAGGTGGTAAGATACCAGGATTTGCAAATGGTGGTAATTTAAATAAACAGATTTATCTGCACTGGACTGCTAGTAGACACCAATGGAGAGATGGACCTTATCACACCACTGTTCAGGGTGATGGTTCGTTATATAAGCACAAACCATACGACCAACATACTGCTCACACATACTATAGAAATAGTGGCAACGTAGGTTTTTCTATTGCTGCTATGAAAGACTGGAATTGGGAACAGTATGGACCAACAAAACCTCAGTTGGAATCTCTGATGGCAGAAGCAGCAGTTGTTGCTAAAGGTTGGGGATGGAAACCAAGTGATGTAAATATCAAGCGTGTTATGACACACGCTGAAGCAGCGTCAAACAAAGATGGTAGAAGACCTCACGATAACTATGGTCCTCAGTTCTGGGGTGGTACTGGTGAGCGTGCTGACTTACATAAACTTAAGAGAAACGACCCAGATGGTTCTGGTGGAGACAAACTTCGCCAGATGATGAAGAAATATATGGGTATGAAGAATCCACCTCTTCTCAAAGAAGTTGGACCAGGTTCAGGTGGTGCTGGTGGTGGTGGTGGCGGTGGTTCTATGAATAGTAGTGAATATCGTTTACTACAACGTTTGGTACTTGCTGAAGCAGGTGGTGAAGGAAAGGTTGGTATGGCACTTGTTGCTCGTTCTGTTCTGAACAGAGCAGGACTTATTCAAAGTGGAAAGGTTGGTCCTGGAATGTTCGGAGCAAATGATAAGACTGTTACTGGTGTCATTATGGGTCCTGGTCAATATGAGCCTGTCAGCAAAGGTAGTATTAATAAAGCAAGAAGTGAGCAACAGATGTTAGATGCCAAGAAAGCAATTGAACTTGCAAGAAATCCTGCAGGTCTCAGAGGGACTCTTGAAGCAGAAGGTTTACAAGCAGGACAGATAAACTATTTAATGGGTGCTACTGGATTTAGAACTGGCTCGGCATTTAACGATCCTTCTCAAAATGTCAATGTTGTTCAGTACAAGAATCACTTCTTCAATACTGCTGGCAATAAAGATGTTAAACACCATCTTGCTGAAATTGAGAATGGTGGTACTGGTGGCGGTTATGGTGCTGGTGATTATGGTCCCAGCGGCGGTGGTGACAATAACAATTTCAATATGAGTCTGGGGTCAAAAATTCTTTTGGGTGGTCACTCTAATCCTGGATTTGGTAGTAAGTCTATATACACGACAGGTAATGCTGCAGGCTATAGTAATCGATACGGTTCTAACACTGCAACTGGTGCTCAACCAACACCAGCACAAGTGCAACAGGTGCAACAAAATAGACAACTGAAACAAATTACAGATGAAAGAAATCAAGCAAGGCAACAAATCAATGAAAGAACTCGTGAAATGATGAGTGCTGCATTAGAAGCAGTTGGACAACAAAATGGTATGAATGCACAGTTAGTTGCTCAGGCACAACAAAAAATCCAACAACTTGCTTCGGCATCAACACCACAACAACCTCAATTTGTTCCAACTCAAGGTGGTATTTCTGGTTCTGCTGTAGGTGGTGCTATCGGTGGATCTGTTGGTGCTGCTATTGGTGGTACAACTGCTGCTGTCTTGAACTCCTTCAACAATCCCCTTAAAGGTATATTCCGATGACAATTGCAAGAGAAAAAGTTGGTGATATTGATTTATCTTTGAGCATCTATAGGGATGGCACAAGGTTAGAAGATTCTAGTGGCAACTGGGATTTAAGAACCTATGTTGCGGGACTTGAAATCTATGAAAGTATTACTTCTGCAACTTTAGAAGCATTGCTAGTCATTAATGATTCTGGTGGTTTGATTGGTACTCTAACTGGTTCTGAGTTATTCAAAATTCAAATCAAAGGAACTGTTTATGACAGAACATATTATATGAGGTCTTATAATATCAAAGCTCGTAATAGGTCAAACCAAGGAACTGATATTTACATGGTGAACTTGGCATCGGATGAATATATCAAAAACGAAGTTGTAAATATTTTTGGCAATACAGAAGTAATTTTTAAAAACAACACAGAATCGTCACAAATTGTCAAGAAGATTCTCAAAGATACGAAGTATATGGGTTCTAGGAAGAAAATATTCTTAGAAGAAACTTTGAACAAACACCAGTTTATTATTCCTAATTGGAGACCCTTTGATGCAATCTATTGGATGTGTCAGCGTTCTATTCGTAAGAATACTTCTGGCGCATTACAGAATGGATTTGCGTTCTATGAAAACGCTTTAGGGTATCATTTTAAGTCGATTGATAAGATGATTGATGACGCTAATAGTCAATCTAATACTGAAACAAACGTCAATACAGGTGTACCTAGATTATATTCTTATGTACAATCTCCTAAGCAGATTGATATGGGGGCAGAAGACCAGTTTAAGATTACCAAGGTTGTTTTCCCAGAGGAAAAGAATTTCCTGATGGGATTACGTCATGGTTCTTGGTCTGGATTTAGTATCGGTTTCGACCCCAATACAATCTCCAATTCTAAGTTTGGAGAGAGTACAGATATGTCAGTTGACGCATATCGTTACGATATTAGTGAAGAATGGTCTAAGATGTCTCACCTGAAGGGTGGTAAAAATACAAATCCCGTCAAATCAATGGACAAAACTGTTCAAAGTTTGATTGGATTCCCTAAGAGAGTTAGATATACAGTATTACCAAATCAAATCTTTGACCCTAAGTATCAAGAGAATCCTCAAAAAAATTACGAGCAATTAGTAGAGCTGCAAGCATATCAATGGATGCGAATGGAAGCATTGAAGTCCATCAAATTGCAGATTGAGGTTCCTGGAAACTTAGACTTATACGTCGGCGCTGGTATCGACGTTACTATCCCTGGAACATTTAAGACAGGAGAAAAACCAGTCATTGATAACAGATATAGTGGTAGATATTTGATTGCCAGTTTAACACACAAGACAACTGGATTCAATATGACTACAGAACTTTTATTGATGAAGGATTCGACCATCTAACTTGACAAGGGTCTTCTGCGGCGCTATAATAACCTTGTGCGAGGTTAAGACTCATCTTAGCTTCTCATAAATAATAACGTATCACTACTATACATGCTATGGACAGCATCGAACAACATATCGAGAAGGATAAAGAGATTCTTCACGATCCTACTGTTTCCCCTCAAATGCGTCGTCATATTGAAGAAGAACTACATGATTTAGAAGAGTATGTAGAGAATCATAAAGAAGAGATTGAGGCAGGCGACCATCACGACCCAACTCCGTTAGAATTATTCTGCGACCAGAATCCAAGTGAGCCCGAGTGTTTAGTTTATGACGATTGAAGATTATATTATTGGTCATTGGTCTAATAAGGCACAAGCACAATCAAATCCATCAACATTTGTTTCCGTAGAGATTGTATGGAAGGTAATTGATGGTGGATTTGAATCTATGAACTATAAGAGGTCAAATCCAAATGAACCTTATAGAAAAAAGAGGCATAAGTTGGAGCATATTTCAGATACTGAAGTTATTATGCACAACTATCATTTAGACTGGACACCGCACGAAGAGTGTGATATGATGTTTACATTCGATGGTCAGGCATGGCATGGCAAGTTGCTTGGCAACGAATGTAGAGGTTATAAGGGTAACCGAGTCGTATCCGAAATCCATCTCTATGGAGACAAACTACATAGTATGGACCAAGGATACGATGAGGATAACAATCTTGTTTGGGGTAGTACCCAACTCTACAAGTTTGTGCGGATGTAGTTCAGCGGTAGAACGCTATCCTTCCAAGTTAGATGTCGTCGGTTCGATTCCGATCATCCGCTTCGGGCGATTAACTCAGCGGTAGAGTGCCTCGTTTACACCGAGTATGTCGGGGGTTCGATTCCCTCATCGCCCATGTTATCTTATTATTATGTTAGTTGATGTTTTCCCAACACCAATATACCTAGAAAGGTTAACGGGATATGATAAAACATCGATGATAGATGAAATCAATTCTGTCTATGATGTTGATAATAAATCTTTCTTTGGTGACTCTAAAAATACTGCTCAAATTCATAACAACGATAAATTTGAGTGGTTGAATAATCAAGTAAAAGAACACACTACAAATTATCTTAGGCAGTCTGGATATGTTGACGATGTAAATATTGTTGTCCAAAAATCATGGCCAATTATATTAAACAGTGGCGGCAGTGTTCAGTTGCATAAACATCTCAATTCGCATTTGAGTTGTGTATTTTATTTGCAAACGGATACTAGTTTTCTTACATTCTATAGGCAGGCAGATTATATGCAAACATTGCCTATACGAACTAAAGTTGATAGCCCATACAATTCATATGAAATTAGTGTTGGTGTAGAGGAAGGTGCTTTTATTCTCTTTCCTTCTTCTATTCCTCACAAAGTAGATAACTATAATAAAGATATTGTGCGATATTCAATATCTTATGATATAATGCTAACAACCAATGAACCAACTGAAAATATGGTTCTATCGCCAACTCATTGGAAAACACTATGATTAAATTGCGAAATGCAATCCTTTCTGGACTCATGTTCGGAATGGCACATGGCATGGCAGCAAATGCCGAACCTACCAAAGGATATTACACCATGGATGCCATGGGATGTATGATTCTTCGTGAGTGTACAAAAGATGTAGAAGAAGTTTATTCTCTACTTGATGTCTCTTCCAACTACGATAACATGGAAGAGTTTACACCAGTAGCACAGGAGTTCAATAATATGCTCTCCTCATTGAGTGCTGTTGGTGTCAAAGTATATCTTGCTGATGAGCGTTACTTCCCTAAGATGCACCGTGGTGTGTATCACACTGTGAGTAACAATTTCTTCCTCAATAAGAGATATATGGATGACCCTGCCACTTTGATGATGGTAATGCGTCATGAAGGTTGGCACGCTGCACAAGATTGTATGGCAGGTAGTATCAAGAACAGTATGATTGCTATCATTCATAATGAGGAAGATGTTCCTATGTTGTGGCGTGTTATGGTAGAGCGCACATATCCGCCGTCTGCTGTGCCTTGGGAAGCAGAAGCACAGTGGGCAGGCAGAACTGAAGGCATGACAATGAAAGCACTTCAGAGTTGTGCTGCTGGAACTATGTGGCAAGACTACGAACTCACTCCATTGACTCGTAAATGGTTGGAAGAGGAAGGATACCTTACTAAATAAACTTGTAGCATTTGCACAGATATGCAAACAATTGATGGCATCTTAAATGAACCTACAGTAAACTTCGTCGGTAAAGACGGATTTTTCTGGTGGGTTGGTGAAGTTGAAGAGAACAACGATCCAATGAAACTTGGTCGGGTAAAGGTTCGTGTTCTTGGATATTATACCAATGTGAGAGGTGCCACTACCGCTGACCTTCCTACCGAATATCTTCCTTGGGCAACTGTTCTGCAAGGAACTGACCAAGCAGGTAATGATGGTCAGGGTGAGTCTTCTGGACAGTTACAACCTGGTGCGATTGTTATGGGATTCTTCATGGATGGAGAATCTGCACAGATGCCTATTGTTATTGGTGTCTTGAGAGTTAAAAAGTCTGGAGATTCCAGAGATAAAAAGATTTTTGCCTTTACTGGTGAAAATATGGAACCAGGTGTTGCACCTAACGTTGCAGCACTTAATCCTGCTTCTCCAAACAGCACGATGGCAGCAACAAAGGAGGCAGGATACAAGCGTCAAAGTGATGCAAATACCGTTGCACTTCCTGGAGATGCCACTAGCACCGCTGGTGGTCCTGGTTCGCCTAAGTCTATTGGAACTACTCCTGGTATTAACGGCAGTGCTGCAAACCCATCCAAACCAAGACAACCAAAGAAACCAATTCCCTCTGCTAATGGTGTAGGTGGTCCCTGGAAAACTCTTGAGTACAAACTCTCGTATCTCTTAGAAGACCTTGCAGACACTGCGGGTGGTTTGGTCAAAGCAGAAGATGGAGATTTCCTTGATATTGCTACTGGTAAGTTAGTAAGAGCAAAGGCACTGACTGCTAAGATTCAAAACTTCCTTGGTGCAGTATTTGCACAGGTTGTTTCTGCTGTTAGACAATCACTTGCAAACCTTGCTGAACAACTAGAATTAGTCAATATTCTTGGTGGAGTAACAGGTGCTCCGTTTGTAATCTTTACTGCAATTCAATCTGCAGTAACAACTATTCTCAGCTCTTTGTGTAATATTGACAGTCAACTGATTGGATATATTCAAGACCCAATCGGTAGTATCTTTAATATCCTGGAAGGATTCTTGGATGGTCTTATCAGCAAGGCGCAGTTTGTTCTTCAGTCTGTTCAGGAAGTTATTGACAGTGTTATCTGCCAAGTTCAAAAGATTCTTGACCAAGTTCTTGGAATTGTTGACACAGTTTCTTCGATTGTTAGTGGTGTTCAACAGGCACAAGAAATTATTGAGGCATGGAAAGCAGGTAGCGGTGTTTTTGAAGCAGGAACAGACCTCATTCAAAAAGGTATCAAGAGCATTAGTGGTCTGATTGCACTCTTCATCAAATTTGCTTCTAGTAACTGTGGAAGAAGTCCTGATGGTGGTGTTGATACTGTAGGTTGGTATCCTCTCTTTGGTGTTACTCATTGTAGCGAAGCAGAACTTGCTGAGATTAACAAAATTAGAGGAGATAGTAGAGGTTCATGTGGTGGAGGTGATGGTGGAAACTTCCTTGATTCGTTCTTTAAGGAAGCAGACCCTTATCTAACTGCTGCTAAGACATTCCTTGACGGTTCGTACCAAATGTATGTTGGTACTCCTGGAAGAAGAGCATCTGTACATAGAAGTGCTAGTGGAACAACAACGACTAGTATTAGAGGTAATAACTCAGAATATGCTGAGCATAAGTACAGGGAGGAATTACGCAAACAGAATGCAAATCTTACTCCTGAAGAAGAGGAGAAGCAGGTTGAAGCATATAAGAAGAAGAGCAACTCCAACAAAAACGATACTGGTAACCTGGTAGCAGACCATACTTCATACGCTGGTAATCATACGAGAGAAGTTCATGGTGATGATTGTAAACTAGTTGATGGTGATGGCGATATTACCATTGAAGGTGATTATCGCTTGAAAGTTACTGGCGATTTTCACTTAGAAGTTGGTGGTGGATTCTTTGTTTGTGCTGAAGGTTCCCCCAAAGTCGTTAATAAACAGGGAGAAGAGCAGAGTACGAAGATTCAGAAGCATACAATTCGTTTTGGTTCTGATGTTGATGTCAATGTTGTAGGTGCTAAGTTTGAACTTCAAGGTGCTGAGTGTAACCTTGCATCTACATCTACAAAAATTACTGGTAGTCTATTTGAAAACTCTTCTGCCCAACAAACATATAGTGGTGCTGAGTTGATTCTTTCTGGAGATAACTCTATTGAAATCAATACAACATCACTGTATGAAAATATTAACTTAGGACCTATTCCTGCTGCTAAAGCAGGTATTCTTAGAACTGTTAAGGGTTCTGTTGAAACTATCATGGCACCTGGAGGTTCTGCATCGGATGCTATTCCTAGATACACGATTGCAAACCCCTCAGGCACCTATACTTGTGCAGTTGGTCTTACTCATAGTCAAACATCTACTGGCGCGATGACTGCTGCTTGTGGTGTGTATAATTTATCCTCTGCTGCTGCAGCAACAATTAAGGCAGTAGGTGCTATAACAATTAATGCTACTGGCGCTTGCGTCATCACTGGGGCAACAATTAAATTGAACTGACCCCCTTGACACGGGAATCCTGCCCTGCTATACTGTATAAGTAGTCAAGAGGCACACATGGATTCCCTCGCTCACATCTTCATCAACTTCTCCAAGCGTAAGATGACCCTCGTCGATGATGAAGGGTATGAAAATGAAGTACAATGGAAGTTTGATTCGGAAGGTTCTGAAGGATTTGCCGAAACAATCTCCGAAGTTCAAGAGATTGTTGATAATGACCTGATTACCTATTGTTTTGCAGCACAATGATTGGACCTATTGGAATTACACTTCGTCAAGCAGAAGACCATTTTGATTTAATTATGGACTTGACAGAAACCCAACGAGTATGTTGGAAAATTACTACTCCAGATGGTAAGTCTGTGATGATGGTTCCTGTTAACGAAATTGCTCCTGTTTCTGAAGAAATTCAAAATCAAGTAGAAGATTTTCGTAAACAGTTTTTAGAAGAATATAAGAGAGAAGATGCAGCAAATTGATTTTGATAATAGAACAGTAATTGACAATTTCTTGCCAGAAGAAACTTTTGTCAAAATATCTGAATTCATGACAAATGCAAGTAAAAGTACCTTTGCTTATCATCCAACTCGAAAAGTCGCAACACTTGATGACGATGATGAACCTTGGTCTTGGTATGGTGTTCACATGTTTTATGTCGATTTCGTACCAATGAGTCAATATTATGGTTCTATAATCGGAGAAAATTTCTTTGTTCCTTTGTGTGATGAGTTAGAAGTATTAAATTCAATGGTTCGTGTTAAGGGAAACTTTTTCCCTCATACTCCAACAGTAAAAAATCATGGTTGGCATCAAGATTATCCAAAATTTAAAAATAAAGCAGCATTGTTTTCATTGAATACATGTGATGGATATACTGAGTTCCAAGATGGGATGAAAGTTGACAGTGTGGCAAATCGTATGCTATTCTTTAACGGTCATGATTTTCATCGTTCATCAACAACGTCTAACGCATTTGGAAGATTCAACATCAATTTCAATTTCTTATGAGACCCGAAACCCGCAAGTCAATGGAAATGCTATTCTCTGCTAAATGGAACTTGCCAAAAGCAGCAGAACATGCTAACCTTACTAACAAGGAAATGAAAATCACCTTCAACGAGTATTGTGCTTTTCATCCCCCCACTTATGGGACGGTGGCGGAATCGGTAGACGCACCAGACTTAAAATCTGTTGGGCAATAGCCCGTGAGAGTTCAAGTCTCTCTCGTCCTATACATAGTCTCGGAATGACTCTAAACTTGCCCTGGTCGGGAAATCCCCTTCTGGGACTTCGGTCCCATCCTTGCCCTTGTAGCTCAGTGGTAGAGCAGCTGTCTTGTAAACAGCAGGTCGTCTGTTCAAATCAGATCGGGGGCTTTGGGGAATTAGCTCAGTTGGTAGAGCGCCTGCTTTGCAAGCAGGATGTCA
>BCSF01000387.1_pt1 | contig 18187 bp, 28 predicted proteins | sample 1016431 | NCBI WGS metagenome assembly BCSF01 (sample SAMD00045685;SAMD00045686;SAMD00045687;SAMD00045688;SAMD00045689;SAMD00045690;SAMD00045691;SAMD00045692;SAMD00045684;SAMD00045690;SAMD00045691;SAMD00045692;SAMD00045684;SAMD00045685;SAMD00045686;SAMD00045687;SAMD00045688;SAMD00045689, study...
AACTAGGGGTAAGGCGACCACATAACACACCTTACATAGACAACCTCCTTTCGACCATCAGGCAACCACTCACTTACTGATGGGTGAAGTATGACCTCGCTCTCATCCCTGGTCTTAATCGGATGATCACCGGCGAAGAGTGAGAGCTTATCAATCACCGCCGTCTGTAGCTCATGAATCTGCTCTCGCAGTAACTGCATTTGAATCTGAGCGTCTCTGAGCCGAGCGATGAGCGCCTCTCTATCTGCATTGGCAGCGCTCAACTTGTCTTTGAGCTCCTCGACCTCTGAGGGGTCGCGCCCTGATGCAATAGCCATCATCGATGAGATAGAGCCTGTGATCATGCCGAGGATGCCAACGAGTACATCACGATTTTTCTCTACTATCTCTACATAGGTTAAGAAGAGTATGAGCAAGACAACGAGGATCATGAAGAAGACGCTGAACCACCACCCGCGCTTAGCTTTGATCTCACTAGTTAGCTCTCTCTCGGTCCGGTTATCTTCCATTGATCCAACTCCATAAAGCTCTGAGTATTGGTGAATGATACATCAGCCAAGGCCACATTAGCGAGATGATGTATATGAGGTTGAGGAAAGCCCAACGAGGCAGGACCCACCACACCCACTCTTTAAGCTTGCGATCTCTAGCGCGTGACTTCACCTTCTTTGGCCCTCCTAACCTCTTAACCTTCTCGCTCGATGGTGGAGGTTGGAGAGACTCGATTGATGAGCCCACTGCATATATCACGTGAGGAGATCCAACACCCTTGAACTTATAGAGGCCGACCATCACATACCTAGTACCCTTGGGGGTATAGCTGTCAGTTCTGCCCTTGATCATCGTAAATGCTTCTTCAGTGAGTAAAACTTGACCGGCTCTACAGACGCTCATGACGCGCGCGGCTATATTCTTGGAGATGCCTTCCAGCTCCACAGGTTTGGCGCCCACCATCACATCAAGCTCATGTTGGGTGACCTCAGCTATCCTGCCATAGTGAACACCTATGCGAGTGTTAAGACGAGTCCTAAGAGGTATGGTCTTTTGATAGTGCAGCGCAAAGTTGACCGCGTTGATAGGTTCTTCAAAGCTAACTAAAAAACCGTCTGACCTATCGATCTCACGACCGTTGAAGCGATACATGAGAGAGCGAGTCAAGCGGTCATGATATTGCAACCACTCGGCAGCTTTAACCGCGCCGACCTTTTGCACAAAGGCAGTGGAGCCTATGAGGTCGAGCAATACGATTGCTAAGTATCGCTCTTTGATCCGTGGTTGCATTGCTCATTCTTCGTCTTCGTCGCAAGTGCAGAGGCCATGCACACAGCAAACGCAATGAGCCCCACAGTCACAACTAGACTGATCACAATCATGTCGGTAGTGCTCACACTGGCATTGGACCAGCCCACACTCTGCACAGATGGTGTCTGTGTCCTCATCAAAGTAGTCCATTCCCATTCAATGCTCCTTAACATAGGCGAGGTCACCGAGAAGAGCGGCGCTAGAGATCGGGAAATGTTTATGAAGTATATATCTGATCGCATCAGCGATCACCTTAGTCTCAGGTTGGCTGTGAGGATCGAGCCTGAGCTTTAGAAACTTTGCCCAGTTATTGAGATTCCCGCTCATCCAAAACTGAGTGTAAAGACTCTGAGGTAGCACCGCGCGCGCTTGCTCCCTGGCCATGCCCTGCTCAATCTGAGCGTTGTATAAGTCGAGGCAGTTCCGGTGGTGTTGGTCCCATAGCTCGAGCCACCTCTCTTGATATTCGATGCTCTCATTGGTCGAGCATTGCAAGCGCTTGTCGTGTTGCTTCCGCAGCTGCTGAGGTCTCCAAAACTCAATGTGATCGGAGGTGTAACGGCGGCTGACTTCATTATAACTGAAGGTCCTATGGCGCATGATCTGAGATCGAACAAACAGAGGACACTTAATCTGGACCGTCAAAGCGCAATGTTCAAAGGGTGAAGTGTGGTGATGGTCGGCTAGGTACTGAATCAGCTTTGCGTCTCGGTCTGTCATCTGAAGCCGAGACGATGAACTGAGTTGATAAAGGCTCACCCTCGCAGAGTGCGCCGGTGTTGAATCACTCCCCATATGTGAGACGTATAGCACCTCACCAATATCATCATCATAGACTTTCATCAGAAGCTTCTCCTCTTGGCTCCTCCTACTCTGACCTTCCGACTCTGAGCAGGTGAGCGGGGTGTGTAGTTGCGCTGATCAACTAGGGTGTCTGACCAGTTCCAGGTGATGCAATCATACCTTAGTGCATCTAGTGGGTCTTCTCTACCATCTTTCTTAGGTTGCTCTTTATTGTCCCATCCATAGCTCATGATGGCCTTCCTGATGCTGTTACCTATGGCGCGCTCGCCACGGTCCCAAACTTCACGAGTGATGAGATACTGACCACGGGCAAACGCTCGCTTGAGTCGTTGAATGCCGTTGAGTACATCAGTTCGGATAGGGTCAGTGTTTGATCGCAGAGGTAGACCGAGGCCATGAGGTGGGTTGCCTCGCATAGCTCTGAATGCTGAGCGCCCCGTCTGATCATTGCGAGCGCGTCCCGCTTTGTCAGCGACTCCATTATCTAGCCAGATTCGATCACTCGGCGCTGAGCTCCTCAGCGAGCGTGGCCAAGCTATAGAAAGGATGAGGTCAGCGAGCTCTTGAGTGGTGACCTCTTGAGGGTTGATCTCAGCGCAGATCACATCAGCGCCAAGCTCATCATCATGAGCTATGATTAACACTGATGGTTTTCTGAATCCCCAGTCAATGGCGATGCGACCCGACATCTCAGGCCGATACTTCCACCCATCGATGACATGCTTGGACTCGTCGAACTCGGAGTAGATAAGCCCTGATGGTGGCCGTGGCTTATTCATCACCATAGCTTCACGCTCGGCTTGTGGTAATAACTTGGTAGCCTCAAACCACTCTTCACTTAGGTTGGCTGAGTTAACATATGAAGTGTAGAGGAGAGGCTCACACTTGGCCTCTTCTGCGAGGTTGCACCACCACGCGCCACTCACCGGCAAGCCAACGAGGATCATGATCGGGCTTGGCCCTGCTCTCAATCGACCCATCGCTTTATGGGCCACTTCAGCGCTCAACGTCTGACACTCATCAATCAGGCAGATTCCTGAGGTCACGTTCAAGCCCTCTAATGGATTGTGTGTCGCGTCTCTCGTACCTGGTCGATAATACGAGCGACACCATACCGTTGAACCGTTGGGCGCTGTCCATTGTCTGAGAGTGTGGTTATAGGTCCAGCCCAAAGGTGAAAGCCACTTCTCCATCTCAGGCATCAACACACTGTTATATCTCGGGTTAGTGTCAGTGACCAACAGTGAGCTCGTGCCAGGTCTAAACCGACTCACGAAGAGCAGACTAAAGACGAGCGCCGAGGTCTTCCCGCTTCCCCATCCACAACGAGCAGCGATCACCCTCTCCCTCTTGGCGATGCGAGAGATGATCCCATGTTGGAGTTCGTTAAGGGTCAGGCTAGTCACGAGCGCTCAGGCCAAACTGGGTGACCTCCCACCGAGTCACACACCGCGTCTTGTCGCTGAAGATCTCAGTTACGATCACTTCAGCGCCCTCTTCAATATCACATATGTCATAACGGATAATGTCCCAACCATCCCCGCCGTCTTCATTCGCTACCACCTCACACTCACCTTGTACTTGATAGGTGACCTGAGCGTGAGAGGGGTAAGCCGTCCAAGCTCGCTTTAACTTAACTCTAACCTTCTTCATCTGTGCTCTCCTCATATGGCTTTGATATTTGCCTGATCATCTCCATGACCATCTCATCTCCCTTATTGCTCGACTCGTTGACGTTGAGCTCAACCTCTCGGCGCTGGCCCCATCGATGAGGGAAGCGGCGCTCTAAGATCCAAGCAGCTGCTCGCCAATCAAGTTTAGCCTCACCTTGCATCTTGACGGTTTCCAATAAGACGGCCTCTGAGAAGTCGAGCGCCGCGTTGACCTCTGCGGTCCACTCTCCATCATCACCGCTCTCTTTGAGCCATCTATAGTAAGTAGCTGATGAGATGCCAGACTGAGAACAGGCCGCTTCTATGCTCATGCCTGTCCTAAGGTTGTCTAGTAGGGTCTCTCTCTGCTTGGGTGTCTTTCGCTTTCTCGGCATCTTTCAACGTCTCCTTGATGTGATCTCGTAAGGCTAAGGTTTTATTATACACCTCTAAATCATCAGGGTCAGTCAAGTCGAGGTGCTCCGCTAGACGCTCGACAAGGAGCCTGTCAAGCTCTCTTAAGACTCGCTCACCTTCAATGTCTCGCGCGCGTGTTGGCTCTCTTATGTCTCTCATTATAACTCCGGTTCATTGATATAGTAATCTGAGAGGAAGTTTTCTTTAACCATCGTCCTTGCTCGTCTCATTTCCGAAGATACCTTATATTAAAAGTCTGGAGTCCCTTTAGGAGATCCCTCTTCTAAGCGCCTTATTCTTTCACGAAGTCTCCAGATTTGTCTTCTTTGTTGAAGTGCCGTCAATAGGAAGTCTTGATCTTGGTCAGCCTTCAAACCATATCGACTTATAAGCATCGCTAAGAAGTGCTCAACCTCAAACCAGTGGGGCATGTGCAGATCAAAACATGAGATGAACTCCCTCCAGTCATACTCATATCCAGAGCTACAAATATTAAACTTTCCATAATAGTCACAGTCGGAATCTCGTGGAGTAACACTAATATCTACAGTAGAACTATACGAGCGCCAAAGACCAGAGTGCTTCACTCTAAGATCCAAATGGTAACTCTCAACACTGTTCAATAATGTTGCCAATGGCATCTCAAACAGATCTTCGGTCCTGATGATAAAATAGTGCAAACACCCACTAGCGCGCTTAAATAAAACACCGGTTAGTTTGTAATTCTTATCCATCGACTCTTCTTGATGTATCGAGCAGTCTAATCCAACCATCAGAACATTTGTATAATGTGCAGTTGTGTAGTTTAGGAAGTTGGCCCTTAAGTATGCTTCAGCCTTTAAGAACTGCCACAAATGCCCATTGCTAATAGGACAGCATCCCCATCCGTCCTTAGTCTCAACCTGATCAGGCATGTAACCGCCTGAGAAAATCTCTGTAAACACATCTCGACTGTTTAGAGATGTGTGCATATCATAATCAAGATCCCCGTAACCCATAGAAACATTTAGCATAAAGTAGGGGCTATGAAGGTTATCTTGATATCCCACATAACCCATCTTCTCGTGTTCGATTTCTTGCCACTGTACTCTAACGTCTCTACAAAGAAAATCTGCGACGGTCTCATGAGTGTGTGGTCTGAGCTTCCCAAGAATCCAACCTCTTAGTTTAAGAGCAAGGCCATGTCTTAGGTTTATGATATCTTTCATACTCATCTCTCTTTCCCCATAAGGGGCGCATTAATAAAAGGGGCTTACTTGCTGTGAAAGCCGTTGCCCCATGGTGAAGGGCTAAAGGGTTGTTGATTGTAAGGTGGTTCAGGTGGCAGGAGCTGGTCTGGCTCTCGGTCGAGCGCTCTCCATGTAGTGGCTCTCACCTCCCATAGAGTGTGATCGTCTTTTGACTTGAAGCTCTTAAGCTGACCCTCGACATAGACGCGAGCGCCTTTCTTGAGCATAGACGCTGCTCGATTAGATCCAGCGCCCCACACTTTAACGCTATGCCACTCGGTAGCCTTCTGCCAGTTACCCTGAGAATCTTTATAGCTCTCGTTGGTTGCGACTCTGAAGTAAGCATAGGGTTGACCGCTTTGAGTTGTCCGAAGCTCGGCATCTTGTCCGAGGTTGCCTATGAGGGTGACCTTGTTAATCATTCATCTGTCCAATCAATACTGTGGTTACGTCTTTATCTCGATGCTCGATCATGAATCTCTGAGTGATCACTCTGATAAGTTTAGCGCGAGACCAACCAAGCCGGCGAGCAACCACGCCGAGCTCGTCAACCTCAACGGCTGTAAACCTGACTGAGACTGATATGGTTTTCTTGTCGCTCATGATCTCCCTTTGGTAGAGCCCATCAGGTAAGACGCAGAGAACCATCAGGGCTAGAAGAGGCTTTCACATTTATTATTGACTCGTCAAGAGAAATGTGTTCTTTGGGTTCATTAACATATCTCATCAACTCTTTGTAGTTGACCGCTCGCTTGCTTGAACAGACACCGAGATATGTTGGGCCCTGGCAGGTTGTCTGCTAGGGCTTTTTTTATGGCCTCAATGAATCTTGACATCACGCCGTTTTTGAACTACCTTCAACTAACAATCTGCTGTTGGGTCGCTTTTGCGGCGCGATGGTTTCAGGGCCTCACTGCTTCTTTCGTACCGGCCAAAGTTTGAAAGGGGAGCTGTGGGGCCTTGGTCGTTTTTAAGTGATCAATCCTTCTTACGTCTCCTCCGACGTTGAGCGATTCGCGCCTTCTCCTTGCGCTCAGCCTTCTCCTCTGGTGTCTCGTTGGCGATGCGCCGATGATAGCGCTCTCTCTGCTTTCTCAGCCTCTCGGCCTTCTGCTCTGGCGTCTCCTCGTCGCGTTTACGTCTGCGATACTCTTTATAATACTCGCGCTGAAACTCATCATATGCATCCATCATACCCCCCAAGCGCTCATGTCAACGCGGTCTAGTCTGCGATCTCTGCCCACCATCTCAATCGGTCGATGGAACATAGCGCCGAGGCGAGACTTGACCGCAGGGTTATCACTGAAGATATTGAGAAGCTGTTTAGGGTAGACGTTGCTAGTCATGATGACTGCGAGCTCACCAGCTCCCCACTGTTGATAGATCTCTTGGATCAGCTCCACAGTCTGAGACAGCCACCATGGAGACTTATTGGCGCTTCCGCCAACACCGGCAAACTCATCGATGAGCAGAAGGTCAATATCAGCGAGCCAATCTTTGAGAGGGTCTCTTGAAGTCTTATCCTTCCAGCTCGCCTTGATCTTATTCATGATCTCGATGTGGCTGACATAGCGCACTTTGAGATTCAAGTAAGCGGCTTCACGAGCGAAGCAGTAAAGCAGAGAGGTCTTTCCGTTACCTGGCTGACCATACAGGTAGATACCTTGAGGTGATCCTTGGCAACCTCCTCGCAGATACTCAAGCATGGAATCGATAGCGTCTTGTTGAGCTGATGAGTCGGCCTCATATTGAGAGAAGCTCATGTTGATCGCGTCTGATGGTAGGCGCATCTTATCGAGTCGATGGAGCCAACGTCTAGGTCGCTCGCAACGCTTGCACATGATAGCGCGCTGAGCTGTTCGTTCTCTGTCATCCACCCACTCATAGTGCCACCCGTTCTGACATCGACCGCAATGAGGGACAGACTGCGGTCGAAGATACCCTGCTTTGAGATCGATCCAATCATGAGCTTCGAGATTATCAGGTCTCAGGTGGGAGAAGTCAGCCTGAGGTCTTGGCTCGGCATCTCCTCGAGCGCGCGCGGCGGCTTTGAGCTCTGGTACTGCTGAGAGGAAGGGTGAGAGGTCAAGCTTGTTCATCAGCTTATTCATTTGTAACTCCGGTGCATCAGTTCTTTAGCGCGACGAGCGCGCTCTTCATATCTCATTGGCTGTGGCTGTGGCTGTGGTTGTGGCTCAGGCTCAGGCTCATCATTGCTCGATGATGTACCCCAGAAGACAGACCAATCGCCACTCTCTTGAGCGGCTTTGACTCTATCACGATATCCCCATTCATTTGGCTCAGAGTTCAACCCCTCTGTCTGATGGGTTGCCTCCTGACTAGGCTCTTGGTCAGCTTCAACTTGGGAATACAGATTATTACTCTGATTATTATACAGATTGTTATTGTCCATCTGTGTGATGGGTTCAACCCCTCTGTGTGATGGGTTCAGCCCATCTGTCTGATGGATTCCCTCTGTCTGATGGATTCCCTCTGTCTGATGGATTCCCTCTGTCTGATGGATTCCCTCTGTCTGATGGGTTCGCTTCAAGCCTCTGAGTTGTGTGATGTTGATCCTTGTTGACTTCACCTTGTCAGCTCGTCCGGTGTCAATCCTCTCAATGATGCCCAGCTTCCTCAGTTCCCTGTAAGCTCTCTCAATAGATGGTGTTGAGAGTGTACCGTTGAGAGCTGACCTGAGATAGCTCACACTCATTGGCTTAGCTGCCCATGTGCTGAAGTCGCTCTTATATATAATGGTGATCAGCACCATCTTAGTATTAGTCTTCAGCTCGGATTCTATCGCTAGACCGAGCGCTTCATGTTGCTTCATGGTGATCTCCTCTTCATGGTTAAATAAAGTTTACAGAATACACTTGACATAAGATTAGACATATGTCAATACTCTTATCACAACTCAGAAAGGATCAAACATGAATCAACATAAACGAGCTCTTATCAGAGCGATCACATCAGCGAGACTGGCCAAGAGTGTTGGCATCTCAACCACTCATCTGAGTCGGATCATGTCAGGTAAGACAAGCGCTTCTGAGAGTTCAGCTCATGAGCTTTCATCAGTGGCTAACCAGATGTGTGAGAGTCTTGAACTACCTGCGCCATTTGAACCTGCTGACTTCAGACCTCAACTCTCTTTAGATTATGACAGTCGTGAGCTTGGACCTCATGAGATGTTCACAGTCTTTGATCAGTCGACGTTTAGAACATCGACACTCACCACCACTCAGCTCATCGCGCTCGAGGATAATGACCCTGAGTTTATTGAGCTACTCACCGCCTATTATCAAGAGGCCAACTATACACACCCACTTAAGTGGGAGACGCTCACCATTAAGGTGGAGGAGGACTAATCATGTGTCAGTCAGATCTATACCCAACAGAGTACAACCTCAAACCCGTTACACTTGAGAAGAAGCCATCAATCACTGATGTAGAGGTGGCGGCGCTCAAAGGCGTTGACCTCGCTGAGCGAGCTGCTGAGCCGGTCAACCGCTACTCAATCGCTCGTGGTGTGATTCGCCTCAGCGCTCACATCGCTAGAAGGTTCCGCTGATGCCTCCTGAGAAACAACTAGCAGAAGACCTGCTTTTCAGCGTCCTCTTCATTATCGCTCTCGTCATACTCGTCATCAGCCTCATCTAAAACAAAGCCCCGGCGCGAGTCAATCAATCTCACCGGGGCTCTACTTAACCTCTCCACAAAGTCAATAACAACATAAGGGATCAATCATGAGCCTTCAAGCCAAACTTAACTCTCTACCTTTTCAACCTCTGCTCTTCATCCCTCGGACCGTCGAGGAGCTGTGGCAGTATGCGAGCATCCTTTGCAACAATGACAGCCGTAAAGCTGGTGAGCTCGCTCTCTGCTACTCTGCGTTTGCTCATCACTTTGACTTTGACCTTGGCCGTGTCCTGATGAATACCCATGTCATTCAGGGCAAGCCTTGCCTTAACGCTGATGGCTTGGCCGCCGTTGCGAGGTCATCAGGGCTGATTCGCTTCATGCGCTTCACTGTCTTGAATGATGAGCGCTGTGTTTACGAGATGGCGCGCGCTGATGAGCCTGAAGGCGTGACTCATACCTATGAGTACACCATTAAAGATGCAGAAGATGCTGGTCACCTCAACAAAGCTATGTGGAAGAAGCACCGCCGAAGCATGTTGAGGGTAAGAGCGCTCGCCGCTATTTGTCGCGCTGTTGTGCCTGATGCAGTCAGCGGTGTTTACTCTGTCGATGAGATGGCTGACAGCATGGACATGAGCGAGCAGGAACGAGAGCAGATTGTGGCTCAGTCAATCGGTGAAGAGGTATCAAGAGCGCCACAAGCTCAGCGAGCTCCTCAGCCTCAGCGACCTCAACACACTGTTGATCACGTCCCTCAGTCTCAGCCTCCTCAGCATCCATCTCAGCACAGCGCTCAACCTGAGCCCTCACAACTTGTTCAAGAGATCGAGGAGCCACTCGACACTACACCACGACAGCCACGCAAGCTGACACCGGTGAGAGACTTCTCAACTATGGGAGATCTCGCCAAGGCCATCGAGCATCATGGTATTACTCGCGGTGAGGTCAATGATGTCGCTACACGTCTCGGCGCTAACCTAGCAGAGATGAGCTCTGGTGATCGTGGCCGGTTCTTCTATGAGTGGATTTTCTCAGCAGTGATTCGACGGTCGAGACTTCAGCCCAACTGGTGGCGTGACATGGGTACAGCTAAGCCCATCATTAAAGCGCTTCGTGATGAGTTCCCTACGTTACCTCTCACTGCTAACTCAAGAGCAGTAGGACAGAATCTAGGTAACCCTATGATGTGGGAAGCGTTGAGCGTCTCAGCTCACTTCACCGGTGAGAAGCTGGAAGAAGCGCGCTCTCTGATGAGCGAGCTCCTCAAGGATGGTGGCTCTCAAGAGTTGATGGCTAAGATTGCGCGACTCTGAGCGGTCTTTCAAGGTGACGCTGTTGGACTTCTAGCGTTGCTTCTATGCGAGTGACGGCGCTGAGGAGAGCCTCAAGCTTTCGCTCGATCTCGCTGAAGCGGTCATCGAAGTTTGAAGCGCGCGCCTCTAGGCTTGCAACCTGCTGTTTCAGCTTACCCATGGCCTCTGCTTGTGCGGCGCGGTCCTTGAGCATTTGAACAATCAAACCGGCTATAGAAATCATCATTGCGATGTCGAGCGTATTCATGTCCATAACTCAAATCCTATGGTGCAGATGGTGGCCAAGGTGACCAGAATAAACAGGTCAGCTTCTGTCATTAGAATATACTCACTCATACATTTGCACAATCATGATCGATGTCACCACAGCAGTCACCGCCCCGACTGAGATGGTGGCCCACTTGTACCGCTGATGAGCTTCAGCTTCAGTGGCGGTGAGTGCGTTGGCGCTATCGAGTTGACGCTTGAGCGATGCTATCAGGTTAGCATCTGCTACTGTCTGAGCTCTCGCTTTCTCAGCGACCTTAAGCGCCTCTTCAGCGCAAGCCTTAGAGGTTGCGTCGACGGCAGAAGCACAGAGGTCAGGAGAGCCCTGAACGGCGTCCTTGAGTCTCAGCCAATCATAAGCGCTGATCAAGATGTGAAGCGGTGAGCCTTGAATCTGGAACTTCTCGCCAACGATAGGCTGTAGGTGATCACCCATGTAAATGGTGAGCGCTGGGTCAACTGTTGAGGTAGGTGGCAACGCTTGAAACCAGAGCATAAGAGCTAGTGAGAATCCGTGCATAGTGCCTCCATGTTCCTCACTGTCTCAGCGACTCGCTCTCTACATACAGGCTCACACCGCAAGATGCAGTCACCCACCTGCTTAGCTAAGCACCCTGCCAGATCAGCCTGAGCTTGGGTGAGCTCACCTTCTTTGGTCGAGAGGTTGACAGTTAGTTTATCAATCTGCTCTTGGAGCTGCTCAGCCGCCTCTTGAGCTCCGAGCGACACACCGCCGAGATAAGCGCCGACGATGACCGCTAGAGCTAGGCCACCGCCAACGATATACATCACACTCTCTTTGCTGAGAGGAGGGATATTGAGATTAATCATCGCACATACACCAAGATCAAATCATCTACACTCGGCGAGGTAGCTCCTCGGCTCAGAGGAGCGATGAGACCACAATCCTCAGCAGGTCCGACAATAGCGCGCCCCTGATCATCGACCGCCAACCAACCACCATGATCAGGAATCGATGCACCGGCTCTGGCCCATGTAGCCCCCGCAAGAGTGACCTCACCCCACCTCACGCCTTGATCATCTAGCGTAGTCTCTCGGCTTAACACTCCTAAGGGTGCATTATCCGCAGAGGTGGCAGCTCGCCACACGTTGTCAGCGTCATGACAAACGAGGGTTCCTTTATTGATCTCAGCGTTCATTTGGACAGTTACAAACATTAAAGCACCTCATGGAATAGCCCCTGCATACCTTGCAAGGTGGTTTGTGACGGAAGTGCTACACTCCCATTAATAGATAGGATCTCCCACATATAAGTGGTAGCTGAACTAGGGGTCACGTAAAACATCAGATGATTGGAGCTACGCCCATCACCGATCTTTATTTTAGGACCTAGATATTGTGTGTTGGTCACATCTTTGAGCCTGACAACGGCGTATGCACTAGCCGCTGATGGTTGGATTGGCAGGTCCATTTTTATGAGGTAATTGCCTGCTGCTAAAGTCCACTGATTAATCCAAGTACCTCCTTGAAATGTAACCTTAGAAGCATCGACATTGACCGTGGCAGAAGCATGACGCCAATACACGCCATCACCTACTACATAAGTATATGAACCGCTCCAACCTCCCGAGATAACAAACAGCGAGCCGGCGACATCATAAGGCGCTGGCAGGTCAATAGCGTCAACAGTTGGCCCTGCTGACCATCCTAGCGCCTGATCATTGGATGGGGTTAGCGTCCCTACGTCGCTGAGGTCACCGAGCGCTTGAGAGATTACCCCTGCTTCGCTCGGCTCCTCGGTGTTTAGTTTCATTATGTTATGGCTCATATCACACCTTAAGGATTGTCCACTGTGAGAACTCTGCCGGCGTATTGCCCTGATTCGCAACCGTGTCAGTACCAGACGCAACTACACATCTGATTTTATAGGTGGTGCTCGAGGTCGGCGCGACTCTGAACTGAAGCACAGTAGGCGGGAAGTGATAAGTAGTCGTATCAGCGCCGATCATCGCATACGACGATTGTTGAGTATTCCCGCTATCAAATACCGCAAACCCAAAATAGCCAGTGCTTGAGAACTCACAACCAAAGCGAACCCACATAACATAGTCACCGGCGGGAAGTGTGACTGATGAAACCCAACTTGTTGAGGTCACATAGTTAAGTGTGCTTCCGCTGATTCCGTTGGTCGCTGAGGTATCATAAAAGAATACATCATCATTGGTCGTGATTGTCGTAGCGCCGGTGTTGCTGTAGGCGTTGCTCTCACCCCTGCCTATATTGATGACACCGCCCGTGGCAGAACTTGCCGGAGCGCTACCCCATGCACCCGCGTTATAGATCAACACCTCGCCGGCGCTTGGTGAGCTCGCGCTTACGTCACTGAGGTCACCGAGCGCTTGAGAGACTACACCCGCCGCGCTCGGCTCCTGAGAGTTCACCTTGGTTGTATTATGACTCATTAGACAATCTCCCAACCGGTGGAACCATTACTGACCAGCGTGACCGCCGACCATTGAACGTCCATCGCAAATGTAGTTGACCCGTCAACAGTCTCGGAGCTCGCACCGTCAATGGTCACTGTACCCGTTCCGATATTCTTGACCCTGATTTGATCACCCGCCGTGGTCCCGCTGACCGCAGGTAGAGTGATCGTAAATGTACCGGTGCATGAGTAGTGGGTATCTTTGACCGCCGGAGATGGATCAGCAGTGATAGCGGAGTAGGTGAAGCCACCGCCACCGCTCGCCTGATCTACCCATGAGAGGACACCTGAACCATCTGTCTTTAGAACCTGGTCAGGATCACCATCGTTAACAGGTAATGTTAAGGTGTAAGTAGCTGCTGAAGCATGAGCGGGGCTCTTAATAGTCACGCCATGAGTGTTCTGCTCACAGTTTAACTTGATTGCGCCTTGATTGTTTCCGCCTGTCTGGTTGCCTCTGACAACCACAACACCTGTTCCATCAGGAGCAAGATCAAGGTCAGCGTTGCTCGTGGTCACGATGTCTCGGCCGTTGGTGTCAAGGTTGCCACCGAGCTGAGGCGTGGTGTCCTCGACCACATTAGCCAAGACATCAGTCCCGATAACAAGGCCGAGCGTAGTACGCTGAGCAGCTGCGTCTGCATCATCGAGGATCGCCCGACCTGCAGCGGTGAGGCTTGTCACGTCATAGGTATCTGAACCCGTCGTGTAAAGCATCTGATTAGCGCTCGTCGTGAGACCTGCGATAGAGGTGAGGCCTGTATCAAGAGGCTGATAGGTTGAGTCATCATTGAAGTCGCCGACGTTGATAGTTGACTTAGCGACATTCACAAACTGACCTGAACCATTGTTCTCTAGCAGGTTGCCACCTGCTGGGGTGCTGATCGTGACATCAGAGAGGCCATTTAAGTCAGAGGCACCGCTTGGCAGGTTGGTCAGCTGACTCCCATCAACCGCTGGAAGCCTAGACGATCCGTCAAGCTGAACCACATTGTTAGCGCCTGTGCCTACGTCCTCTGTGGCCGCTGAGCCTAGACCAAGTGTAGTCCTCTGAGCCGTTGCGTCTGCATCATCGAGGATCGCTCGACCTGCTGCGGTGATGCTCGTCACGTCATAGGCATCTGAACCCGTCGTGTAGAGCATCTGATTAGCGCTAGTCGTGAGTCCTGCGATAGAGGTGAGACCTGCATCAAGAGGCTGATAAGTTGAGCCGAGATCATCATTAAACGAGGTCAGGTTGATAGCGCTCAACGCTGTGCTAACAGCTTGGTTGCTACCATCGCCTAAGAAGATCTTTCCTGAATCTAGGTTAGGGGTTGCAGCTGATCGACCAGCACCACCCACTTTGATGATTCCCGCGCTCGCGTCTGCTCTGACCACTCGACCGATATTCTGAATCAGGTTAGCTTCACCGGTTGGCGCTGAGTTAGTCAAGGCCCCCGCTGTGGCTGAGCTCACATACACCGTGTCATTAGCGCTGAGGCTGTAGGTGGTGGTGTTGTAGTCGGTGAGGTTGCCAAAGGTCACCACTTGAACATCAGCATTATTGCTCACATCAGCTGCTAAGAGCCCATGGGCTGGCATTGTCGAAGCGCTGTTAGCTCGAGCTAGACTCACGAGAGGGACGCTACCACTAACACCACTTATGTAAACAGCTTGACCCTTAGTCAAAGGGCCACCGGTTTCATTGCGCGCCTTGAACTGAACAGCGCCGTTGAGCTCACTATGCAGTGTGATGAATCGGTTATTCTCATCGCCGATGGTGTGTGTAGCGTCAGCATCAGGGATGATGTCAGCGCCTATGCTTATGTCACCTGTGCCATCTGGATTGATCGTGACATCGCCGTTACTCGCTGAGGTGATCGCTTGGCCGTTCACAGTTAGGGGGCCACCGAGCCGAGGAGCAGGGTCATCTTCTACCGCAGAGAGACCACCGGCAGAAGCGAGCGCGGTATCAATCCCGCTGAGATGGCCATCAATGTTGGCGTTTGCTGGTGTGTAGTTGACCGCCGTGTGATCAGCAGGGAAGTCGTCAGCGCTCAGGTCATTGTCGAGGGTGCTGAGGTCAACATAAGGCATGAGGCCAGGAACCAGAACCTTATCAACAATAGTGGCCGCCTCTGCCTCTGCATTGGTCGCAACCTTAAAGATGCCTGCATCTGAAGAGGAGCCTGTATCAAGTGAGTCACTCGTCTGAACCCATCGACTAGTTGACGCATCATACACCCAAAGCATGATCGAGCGCTTGTTGACTTTGATGGTGACGGAGCTCACTGAACTTGCATTGATGGTGACGAGATTGCCACTCACAGTCAGGTCAAACTCATTAGAGCTCACAGCATAGACGCCGATCAAGTCACCCTCAGAGAGTCCACTTGAAGGCATGGTCATTGTGAGCGCATCAGTGCCGATGCGATAGAATGAGTTACGATCAGCGTTGAAGCTGGTGTTCTTGATGTCAGCCCTTACAAGTTGATTTCCACCGACAGAAGCAAGCGCGGTATCAATCCCGCTGAGATGTACATCAATCGTGTCAGTTGCTAGACCTACATAGTTGACTCCTGCGTGATCCCCCTCTAGGTCATCAGCAGAGAGGACAACAGGACCGGTGAGAGTGTTGACGCTCGTGACTGCATCAGTATTGTCAATCTTATCGATCTTGCTGTTGGTGATTGATCCGCCCATGTCCTCATTGATGAGGAGGTGATCACCTACCGCCCACGTTTGGCCATAGATTGTCCCCACCGTGTCAATGATGTAGAGGTCACCCTTTTCAGCGTTGAGCAAGCTAGGTGTTCCAGCTGTAGCGTTGAAGGTTCCCTTATACTCAACACCACCAGTGACAGCCGCGTCGATGCGCTCCTTAACTGTCAGGGGGGTCATCGCAATAGTATCATCAGTTCCGGTGGTAGCCTCAGCGCTCGTGGCGATGCGGATCTTTCCTGCCGTGGTCTCAGTCGCATCAGGAACAGAAGCCCCGCCCCCGCCCCCTGGCCATGGTTTAGCGTCAATACTCATCGATCACCTCACACGTTTGAACCGGCATTGAAGCCGGCGTAGATCACAAATGAGTCAGAACCTGCAGCCTTCTTGTAGGCCACAGAGGTCACGCTTGAACCTGAAACGAGCGCTTGCACATCGACCTTATAAGCGCCCAGTACAGGGATAACCCCGTCTGAGTTGGCAACGCCATCACCAGCCCCCGCAGCTGCTCGAAGCTTACAGTAACTCACCGTGTCAGTTGATCCGCTGACCACTTCAAAGAATGCAAACTGTAAACCGCTCGCTAGCTGTGTGCCTGTGCGAGTGTCATAAAAATCATCACTGCTCAGGCTATGCCAGTCAGTATCATTAACAGATGACGCATTATACGCCGCAGTATATCCACCGGCGTGGATAGGATATTGAACTCCAAGTCTCATGGCTTCTCCAGTGTAGTCTCGGGTTGAGGTTGAGGCTGAGGTTTCTCAGCTTGTGGGGATTGATTGCGCTTGGCCATTACGTTTGCTCCTGCATACACAAAGAACAACGTATCAATCAGACCAAGTATCTCAGCATGTGCCTTGTCGAGCAAGGCCAAGAGGAGACAGCTAGCGAGCGTTGCATAGAAAGCCGTAGCCTTTCGACCTCCGGCCTTCTCAGTTATCGTCTGCTTCTCACTCATCGAAGTCCTCAGCGAGTAGACGATAAACATGAGCGACTTCAGTTAACTTACGCTCTCGGATGATGACGCCCTCACCATATGAGCCATCTCCGAGAGTGCCATGAGCATTGCCCTCAACGGTCTCAAATGATCCGTCTACAGGCTCTCGTCTACAGATGGTGATGTGATCGCCTTGCACAGCGCGCTTTGATGAGTAAACAACCACAATATCACCGGGCATCATGTCAGATGGGTCAATATGGCGTGAGCTCTGAGCCCAATTGCTGTAGAGGCGATAACATGAGGGGAAGATTTTTTGGCGTATCTTGAATCTCACTGAGGTCCAGCAGAACGCAGCGAAAGCGCCACACCAAGCGAACTGGCCATTCCTGACGTATTCCTTCTCCCAGTTCCAACCTATGCCATCCATCGATCTTATATAGGTGTCGATCCGCTTTGATGGGTCCACCACATTCAGCTCCCACTCAGCAAGGCCGCGCTCAACCGCCTCAACGCTTCTCTCATCTCGGTGTGGTCGAGGGTAATGAACGGAACGGTGAGGAAGCTCCTCGAGGTCAAGTTGAGCTTGGCCAAGTGAGCGCTCCAAGCGCCTCACATCATGCTTAAGTTCATCGATGGTGGCTTCAAGTTCTGCTTTAGTCGGCATTATGAATACTCCTGCGCGTCTACTGTTGTATTGATGATATCTGAGGCGTTGGCTAAATAAGCATCGCTTCGATGGTTGGCGCTCGCGTTGGCGTAGGTGGTTGGCTCGAGCGTACCATTCAGGCTAGATATACCATGATTGGCGGTGAACTCTATTGTGTTGCCTGTGATCGATTGAATCTCTAGACCTGTAATCGCCCCATCATGGTTGCCCCTTGGCAGATAATCCACCACATCACCCACTTCAAAGAAGCTGACATCATCGACATCATTAGAACTGAAGTCATCAGCGGCGACCGTGGCGGTGCTTGGGGTGATTGAAGTGACTCTAGCTGTAGCATTCCAAGCGACCGGTGCAAGTCCGGTTGTGACAATCTCTAGTTCACAGCCCTCACTCATCAACTCTTGTCTGATAGCTGTGATCATACCTATCTGCTCAGTTACACCATAAGAGTCTGAGTAACCCTTCAAGTGAGGTGAACTAACAGTAACGTAAGACCCAACATCTAAGTAGATGCTTTGACCTGATCCAATCGAGCCGCGCCAAACTCTTAGAGGGTTAGAGAGGATGTTAAAGATGCGCTGAGAGATAGGCAGGAACTGAGCAAAGCGGTCACCGGCCCCCCTGCCGAAGTCATCAGAGATTAAGCCAGGTAAGGTGAGAGTGATCTTGGCACGTTCACCGCCATACCGATTGATCGCCTCCTGATTGTTTATAATCACATTAGATTGATAGTCTTGTTCAATGAGATAGTAATCATACTCAAACTCAATCTGAGTAACGATATCTTCCACCGTACCCCATA
>BCSF01000388.1_pt1 | contig 18169 bp, 21 predicted proteins | sample 1016431 | NCBI WGS metagenome assembly BCSF01 (sample SAMD00045685;SAMD00045686;SAMD00045687;SAMD00045688;SAMD00045689;SAMD00045690;SAMD00045691;SAMD00045692;SAMD00045684;SAMD00045690;SAMD00045691;SAMD00045692;SAMD00045684;SAMD00045685;SAMD00045686;SAMD00045687;SAMD00045688;SAMD00045689, study...
CAACTGAAGAGTTGCTGGCCTCTGATAACCAATTTCTATTTATTTGGGATTCTTTGGCACTGACACCTGCAATTACAGAAGTGGAAGGAAGTTTCGATCCAATGTCGCAAATGGCTATGAAGGCACGAATCCTTGCTCGCGCCATGTCAAAGCTAACAGTTCCAATTGCAAATGCAAATGCAACACTTCTTGTTTTGAATCAGTTAAAGACAAATATCACACGAAGTCCATCCGAAGCTATGACAACACCTTATGTCACTCCGGGAGGCAAAGCTATGAATTATGCATATTCTTTGCGAATCTGGCTAACAGGTCGAAAAGCAAAAGCAAGTTTTGTCTTAGATGACAATGGATTCCGCATTGGATCAGAAGTCAAAGTCAAGTTAGAAAAGTCTCGCTTTGGAACAGCTGGTCGTAATTGTAACTTCCGAATCCTCTGGGGCGGTGAAAATGTTGCCATTCAGGATGACGAGTCTCTTTTCGATGCTGTAAGTGGTTCAGATAAAATTATCCGTTCTGGTGCTTGGTATACAATGGTATTCGACGATGGTACATCAGAGAAGTTCCAAGCAGCAAAGTGGGTAGAAAAAATGCAAAGTGATAAGTTCCGCCAGCAAGTCTACAAAATCATGGATGAAGAAGTAATTCGTAAGTTTGATGATCGTCAAGGAAACGCATCCGATTTCTATGATAATGAAGAAGAAGCAGACTAATTGTTACTGTGGAAGATAAGCTAAAAAAGATAAAACTTGATAAGCTCGTTTCTGAAATGAATTTTTTGGAAACGGAGCTTAAATATCAAAAGATGCTCACAGAAGATGCAAAACCAGATTTCAATTTAAGTGTAAGGAAAGAGCTAGAAAAAAGAGGCAAAGAAGATCTTTTAAAGCCCGCAAAGAAAGAAAAGAAACTAAACAGGGCACAACGAAGGGCGGCCAAGAAAGCCTCTAAAAGAACCAGTAAATTATTTAAAGAAATAGCAAAAGAGATACACCCTGATAAACTGGCTAATAGCGGTGACTCTGACGCGGAAAAAAAGAAAGAAAAATTTCTTGAAGCAAATGAAGCAAAAGATATGGACAATTCTCTCAAGCTATACTCTATTGCAGTTGAGCTAGGGTTGTCTTTTAATGAGATTGAAAAAGAAGATTTGGAAAACTTCGAATCGCAGCTTCATGGTATTAGACAAAACATTTCATCTTTAAAGAATTCATGGGTTCATAACTGGACAACTCAGACTGACGAAAAAATAAAACAAGAGATCATAGAGTGTTTTGTAGATCACATGATAAAAGCAAAAGAAAGTAAAAAAGATTCGGAGTAAAAATGTCCAAAAGACTGATGGTAATAGATGCCCTAAACGCATACTTTAGAGCGTATATTGTTAACCCTAGCCTTTCTGAAAGTGGTCAGCCAATCGGTGGCTACAAGGGCTTCATCAACATCATCCAGAAGCTTTGTAGGGAGATCAAGCCAGACGAGGTGGTTATCGCATGGGACGGTGCCGGAGGATCACAAAAGAGAAAGGAAACAAATAAGAACTATAAAGAAGGTCGCAAGCCAATTAGACTTAACCGTGCAGTACGTACACTGACAGAAGATCAGGAAATGCACAATAAGGTTTGGCAGCAGCAACGCTTAATGGAAATGTTAAATGAAATGCCTTTCATTCAGCTTATTAGTGACGGTATCGAAGCTGATGATATTATTTCTTATGTGGTTCAAAATAGAAAATACAAAGGCTGGCAGAAAGTAATTGTTTCAAGCGATAAAGATTTCTATCAGCTTTGTGATGATGAGACAATCTTATACAGACCAATGCAAAAGGTGGCAGAGAAAACCTTTGTAAACAAGCCGAGGATCCTAAAAGAACATGGAATCCATCCGACAAACTTTGCCTTAGCTCGTGCCATCGCAGGAGATGCTTCTGATAACCTAAAAGGAATCAAGGGTGTTGGTCTTAAGACGATTGCGAACAAGATGTCTTTTTTTGCAAATGGACATTCTGTAACCTTCGATGAACTCTACCAATACTGTGAAAATGATAATACAGGTCTGAAAGCCTTTTCTTCAATCTTGGAAGATAAGAGCACTATCGAAGATAACTATAAAATTATGCAGTTGTATTCACCAGCCATCTCAATTCAAACAAAGAATAAGATTCAATTTACTTTAGATAATTTTGAACCTCAATTTAACAAGACAGAAATTATTAAAATGGTAAAGCATGATGGGTTTGGAAGTGTGAACTTTGATACGCTGTTCGCTCACTGCAAAAAGATCTCCGGTAAAAAATAAAATAAAGCCTTGACAGGAGTCTCCTGACGTGGTATATTAAAAGACATCGGAGGAATAATGTCTAAAGAAAATTTTAGTCGTTATGGAAAAGAATTTCAAGAAAGCCTGTGCCATTTGATTTTGGTTGACAGGCCATTCGCTGATCAGATATTTGAAGTATTGGATGTAGACTTTTTAGAATTAAAATACTTGCAGGTATTTGTAAGGTTAATTAAAAACTACAGAGAAAAATATCCAGAGCACCCATCCGAAGCTCGGATGAAAACAATCATAAGAACAGAGATCTCCGAAGAGCTTGAATCAGTGCAAACAAGAGTCAGAGACTTCTTGGCTAGAATCTACCGCACCGACCTCGAAGGTACAGATTATGTTAAAGCAACAGCTTTGGATTTTTGCAGAAAGCAAAACCTAAAAAAAGCTATGCTTAAGTCAGTAAAGCTTCTGGAGAATCATTCCTTCGATGAAATCTCTAGTGTTATTAATCAGGCCATCACACTTGGTTCTGATTCTAATTTTGGTCACGATTATATTAAGGACTTTGAACAGAGATTTATGCTAAAGTCTCGAAACCCTGTCGCAACTGGGTGGGAAGAGATCGATGGGATAACCAAGCAAGGACTGGGCAAAGGAGAACTTGGAGTCGTGATTGCCCCAACAGGTGCAGGAAAGAGTATGGCACTCGTTCACTTAGGGGCACAAGCACTTATAGCAGGAAAAAATGTAATTTATTATACACTAGAATTGTCTGATACTGTCGTTGGTTCAAGATTCGATAGCTGCATCACCAATGTTCCTTTGGACTCTCTTGCCTCTTTCAAAGAAGAAATTTATGAAAAGATTGAGGGTCTTGAAGGAAAATTAATTGTTAAAGAATATCCAACAAAGTCTTCATCTCCTGTGACCTTGAAAAATCATTTAGAAAAAGTTATCAAAAGAGGCTTTAAGCCCGACGTTATTATTGTTGACTATGCAGATCTTTTGCGACCAACTTCTGGATTAAGAGAGAAAAGACACGAATTAGAAACTATTTATGAACAGCTTCGCGGTTTGGCGCAAGAATTCGAATGCTGTCTTTGGACGGCTAGTCAAACAAATCGTTCTGGATTAAACGCGGAAGTAATCACAATGGAATCTATTTCGGAGGCTTTCAATAAATGTTTTGTAGCAGATTTTATTCTTTCAATATCCAGAACCGCAGAGGACAAACTTAACAACCAAGGGAGAATTTTCATTGCCAAGAATAGAAATGGTCCCGATGGGCTAATCTTTCCTATTTTTATGAGCACAAATAATATTACAATCCGAGTACTGCCGACTACAGGAGAAACAATCGGAGAAGTAGAAAAAGATGCAAAGAAGAGGCAAGAGAAAAAACTTTTAACATTATACAAGAAAAACAAATAGAGGGAAAGAGAAAATAATGACAATGAATACGCTACAGGAATATACCAGAATCGCTAAATACGCAAAGTATTTGCCGGAAGAAAACAGAAGAGAGACTTGGAAAGAGCAAGTGGACAGGGTTTTCGACATGCACCGGGAATACTTTCAAGAATACCCAGAAGTCATGTCTCATATTGAATTTGCAGAGGCAGCGGTTATTAAAAAAGATATTCTTGGCTCACAAAGAATTTTACAGTTTGGCGGCACTCCAATTTTCAAGCACAACGCACGAGTTTACAACTGTGGATTCGGTCATATTAATCGCCCCAGAGCATTTCAAGAGTTGATGTACCTACTTCTTTGTGGTTGCGGCATTGGGTTCTCTGTTCAGAAACATCACGTTTCTCAGCTCCCCCCAGCAACAAAACGGGGAGAAATCATTGAAAAGACCTATCTAGTACCAGATACTATTGAGGGGTGGGCCGATGCTATTGGTGTTCTTATTGCAAGCTATATGGGTGGAATCCCAGAATTTGATGAGTATATCGGCGAAAAGGTGGTCTTTGATTACTCGAATATCCGCCCAGCAGGTGCTCCCCTATCTTCAGGCTCTAAAGCTCCCGGTCCAGATGGTCTTCGTCGTTCTATCGAGAAAATTGAAGCAATGGTGGAAAAGAGCCTTTAAGGAGCCAGAGCAGTAAAAATGCGCCCCCTTGATGTCTATGACATCATTATGCACGCCGCCGATGCAGTTATCTCTGGCGGTGTCCGTCGCTCTGCAACAATCGCCCTGTTTTCACCGGAAGATGAAGAAATGGCAACAGCCAAAACAGGCAACTGGTTCATTGAAAACCCACAGAGGGGTAGATCAAACAACAGTGCGCTGCTTGTCAGAGATGATACTTCCAAGGAGACATTTAATAAATTGATGTCTTGCGTTAAGGAATATGGCGAACCGGGTTTCGTTTGGGCAGAAAGCACAGAGATGGGATTCAATCCATGTGTAGAAATCGGCTTGTATCCAGTAGATGTTGAAACTGGAAAGTCAGGCTGGCAGTTTTGTAACCTAGCCGAGATCAATGGTAAGAGAGCAAATACGGAAGAAAAGTTCTATCAAGCATGTAAAGCAGCTGCTATTGTTGGCACTCTTCAGGCGGCTTATACTAGCTTTCCTTACGTGGGGGAAACTACAGAAAGAATCACAAGGCGAGAAGCTCTATTGGGTGTGTCAATTACAGGAATGATGGACAACCCTGATGTTCTTTTTGATCCACAAATTCAACGTAATGGCGCAAAGATTGTGAAAGACACGAATAAAGAGATTGCTCGAATCATCGGCATCAACCCAGCCGCCAGAACAACGTGCGTCAAGCCAGCTGGCTCAACGAGTTGCATCCTTGGTACAGCAAGCGGTATTCATCCTCATCATGCCAAACGATATTTCCGACGAGTTCAAGCTAACGTTCAGGAGAATCCAGTACAACACTTTAAGAAAATCAACCCGCGTGCAGTGGAGACTTCTGTGTGGGATCCCAATGGAGTAACGGAGGTTATCACTTTCTTGTGTGAAGTCCCGGTAGGAGCAAAGACAAAGAATCAAATTGATGCATCAAAGTTGCTAGAAAGTGTTAAGTTGACACAACAGAATTGGGTTCGTTATGGAACCAACAAAGAACTTTGCACGCAACCTTGGTTAAGTCATAATGTGTCCAACACGATTCATGTTCGCCAAGATGAATGGGATCTTATCGAAAACTATATTTATCAGAATAGAAAATACTTTGCTGGCATCTCTTTGATCCCTAACTCTGGAGACAAGGATTATCCTCAAGCTCCGTTCTGTGCTGTTCCTTATGGTACTGATATTTATCGTGAGTATGGTGACGGGGCTTTCTTTGCCTCTGGAATCATTGAACAGGGTCTTGAAGCGTTTGACAAAAACCTTTGGGCAGCTTGCGATTGTCTCTTAGGAGTCGGGGAACCTATCCATCAGGCAAACTGGGCCAAGAGAGAGTGGATTAACGCAGCGATTAAATTTGCTGATAGTCACTTTGATGGCGAGGTTCGCAAGATGACCTATTGTCTAAAAGACATCTACAATCTTAAGCTCTGGGAAAAATTGAGCAAAGAATACAAAGATGTGGACTGGACAGAGATGAGCGAGCAAGAAGATAATATTGATTTCGGACAGGAATCAGCGTGCGCTGGCGGCGCATGTGAAATGCCAGAAGAATATTTAGAAGCCCTACGAGGCACCAACAATAAATAAGTGGAGATATAGAAATGAGTTTTACACCGTGTAACAGATACTTGCTGGTTTCAAGACTAGCAGGACAAAAAGAAGAAGAAACACTAATTGCATTACCAGAAGGCACCTTTCAAACAGAGAACCGATATGAAAGAGTCGCAATTGAAGGAATCTCTTCAGAGGTGCGCCCACCATTGGCAGTGGGGAAAGACGTAGTTGTTTTAAGTCACATGATTGAAGAAGTGGATTTTGGAGAAGGACCAGTCTATTTAGTATTAGAAAACCATGTACTTGGAATAGTGGGACAGTGAAATGAAAAACAACGTAGAATTTATTAATATTATTAAACAGCTTATAAGTGAAGAATTCGCCAAAAAAAGCCCTCTCTTGGAATCTCCAGTAAAAACTCAAGGAGAAATTCTAGTTGAGAGCAGGGCGAAAAAACTTTTGGCTTCAAATAATAAAAAAGATTAAGTGTCACTTGGGCTTAAAAAAGCATATATATCAGTATGATACCATTGTCATTGGAGGTAATCTAAGTGCTAAAGTGTATGCTTATTATAATAAGTGCCCTTGTATTTATGGAAGCAATATTGCTCCCTTTAGGTTTGATTTGTTGGAACAAGGACTGTCCTTATTCGAGACAAAAAACAAACTTCAGGCGTTCGAAGAAATAACTTTTTTATTGGGCTTATCCGGTCAAATACCCATAGGTGATAAAAATTGCTCTATAAATATTAGAGACAATACAATAAAAGTTATTGTTTCTAATTCTCGCAAAATTTTATTTGAATTCAATAAATTGATAATATTTGACGATACTTCGGTTTTTGGTTTGCCACCAATAAAGGAAAAGAAAATTGGACAATTACGAGTTCTGGACTGGTTTGATGTGCGCTCTGGCATGGAGCATGACCATGATATGTTTAAGACCCAAGATGACTTCATCAGAGAAATTTTCTTTTATCCCTCTGACAGATTTGGAAATCAAACATCAGGAAGAGTCAGAAAGGATTTAGTGGCCGTTTCTTATCTGTCTGATGAACAAGTAAAAGATTTCGAGTATTCTGATACAATGGCAAGGTTTAAGATATTGCAGATGATGAAAGATGCAGGTATTAAAGGTGCTCGCAATGGTCGAGACGTGAACAATCCAGAGGTCTACAAATACTATTCTCCAAAGATTGAAGCAACACAAAGAGAGATCATTCCAGATGTTACGAACTATTATGAAGAAGATCCTCGGTTTGAATTTCGATATGACACTCCAGAGGAAATAGCAAGCGAATTCAACAAAGAACCTGACAGCTACGCTTCAAAATTAATAAACTTATTAACCAAAACAAACTAATTATATAAGTTATGGGACATCTAAAAGACATTAATGAAACCTACTTAACTCATTGCCGACATGCCTTGGCTTTGAGTTCTCGCCTTTTCTTATCATCTATAGGTCAAGCACTACACGCTTTTGTCCCAGATGTACACCCACCACTCGGTTCTGATGTGAGATCTCTTATCTCATTTTTGGAATCCAAATTACCGGAGAATAGAAAATGAAACTCCTACTTGAAAATTGGAGGAAGTTTGTTGCTGAGACGGACGAGAAACTACTTGGCAAATACGTCTGGCCGAGTGCGGTTAAAGACCATCCAATGGCAGATGAGCCAGATACTGATGTGGAAGAGATGCTATACCAGCAACTTCACAATCACTTCGGTGCTATCGCTCCGTTGAGTGATGAGGCATCGCAAGTTATTAAACAAATTTTAGATTCTGGGCAATATGAGCAGGTGTTTCCTCGTGTTAAGAAAGGCATAGCCTTCAGGGGGATGAGACTTCCTCTCGACTGGTTAGAAAAATATGCACCAGAAGCTCTATTAGATTTGCCCACTGATAGGAAAGACCCTATGGATTGGGGTAGTCCCGTATCTATCAAGCCAATGACGTACAAGCCGGAAGGCAAGTACGGAAATGTGAGTTCGTGGACATCTGATTGGAAGTCAGCAAGACGGTTTACAACCCTGTGGTCGAGTGATACAATTCCGGTAATATTGCATTCTAATTTGGAGTCTGGATACTTTATGGGTACAAGTTCATTTAAGCAATACAAGGGTGGTAGATACAAAGATATCTTTGGCATTAAAAAATTGAACCCCAACGCTCATGAGAAGGAAATTATATTGTTCGGAGAGTGTAAGGTCACGGCGGTACAGATCAATGCTACGAAGCAGGACGTGGAGAAGCTAAAATGAAACTCCTACTTGAAAATTGGCGAAAGTATTTGAACGAAGGGCATAAATATCACTGGCATTCTTCGCCGCCTTCCGAAGAGATTCAAAGGACGATAAACGCCAACATAGCAGATGTAAAATGCCGTATGGGTGATTGGGATCTAGCCTGTCAAGATATGTCGCATGAGTGGGCAAAAGTATTTCGTGACGCAGGTTTCGATGTGGAAATCCATCACGGCACATACAAGGAAGAGGGACACTCTTGGATAGAAGTAGATGGACATCTTTTTGATCCCACAGCAGGTCAGTTTGATGACTATCCAAATATAGATGAATTTGAGTATGTGACTCACGAAGTGGAGGACATATAATATGAAACTAATACTTGAAAATTGGCGAGATTATTTGAGCGAGGGTGAAGAGTCTTTATATCATGCAACCTATAAACCTTTATTGGGATCAATAAAAATAAATGGTCTTGGGGCAACCAGTAGGACTAACTGGGAAGATTCTAAGCCGGGAGTTGTTTATTTGGCATACGATCCTGATGTTGCTGAATCTTATGCCGAGACATCAGAGAGAGTTCCGGAAGAGTGGCTTGATCAAATTGTCGTGCTAAAGATAAATACTTCCAACTTGGACCCCAGCAAGCTTCTCTCTGATAAAAATGTTATTGATGGACAAGACACTTTGGAATATCACGGAATCATTCCGCCGGAGAATATAGGAAAATAATTGAGTTCTTATCACCTAGCTGGCATCGTTCCAGTAGCAGGACAGCCACTAGATTTCAAAATGGATTGGCATGATTCACTGATGCCCATCGCGCCAGACTATCTCGCAGTTGAGCGAGCAGTCTTTGAGTGTGCTTGGGCTGGGTGTGAGACAATCTGGATTGTAGCCAATGATGATATGACTCCGCTTATTCGACATAGGTTAGGCGAATGGGTGCAAGATCCTGTTTGGATTGGTCGAAGAATGGATCCCTATCCGTCGCAGACCAGAAAACAAATACCAATCTATTATGTTCCAGTAAGGGCCAAAGATATAGGAAAGCGAGACTGCTTGGCATGGTCGGTTCTTCACGGTGCGGTCACTGCTTTTGAGGTGTCAGCAAGGTTGAGCAAGTGGGTGATACCAAAAAGAAACTATGTTGCATTTCCTTACGGGGTTTACGATCCAGAGATAATTCGAGAGCATAGAAAGGTAGTCTCAAGCAATAATTCATTTATGTTGTCTCACAATGGCAAGACAATACAAGATGGAGAGTACCTTGGGTTTACATTTGATAAAGATGACTTCGTTAATTGTCGCAGAGAAATAAGAAAGGGTACGGGAGAATATAATTCAAAGGTTATGGAAGCTGGAATATTCCCCAGAGAGAAACTACCAAAAGAAGAAAGATGGTCTGCACGTTATTTTTCCCTTGACAAAGTTTTTAAACCTGTTATAATATATAAAGAAAACAAAGTTGAAGTCCCTTGGTATCACAACATAGATTCTTGGGATGGTTATTGCAATTACTTGGGGTCAGAAGAAAGGAAATTAGTTGAGAGACCTCACCCAATCTTTATGAAATATCATGAATGGAATCAGATAGGAGTCGATGATGAAGAATAAAACCCAAACAGAATTAAATAAGATGACCAAAAAGAATCTTTTGTTGCATATTGAAAAAATGCAGCTAATGATTGAAAACGATCATCTTCATACACAAAAAGAAAATCGTGAAATGCGAGATGCTTTGGCTAAAATTAGCAATCCAAGTATTGAAAAAATACAAAGGGCAGCAGGTATTTTGAGGTACCAAGTCTCACAGTATGACTTTGGGTCTGTCGATGATAAGAAAAAAGTTCTAAAAATGGTTGACAATTTTATCAACAAGATGGTATAATTCTAATTATTCGGAGGTAATTTAGATGACAAAGATTCCATTTGTCGGGCTTCATGCCCATTCTGTTGCTGGTTCTATTTTCGATGCCCTTGGGTTCCCTCAAGAACATATGGACTTTGCCTATAAAAATGGCATGGACGCGCTTGCACTTACGGACCATGGTAACATGAATGGTCTCCCACATCAGGTTCTTCATGCGAAAAAGATGAAAGAAGAAGGTCGAGACTTCAAGCCAATCTTTGGTGTCGAGGCTTACTTTCTTCCATCGATTGAGGATTGGAAGCAAGACTATGAAGCTGCCAAGGCAGACAAAAAGAAAAGCAAAACATTAAGTAAAGACGTTACAGCGACAACAGTTGAGGATGAGGATGCTTCAAAAAAAGCGGTTCGCAATATCTTAAACCGCCGCCGCCATCTTATTCTTTTGGCCCAGAACCAAGAAGGCTTGAGTAATCTTTTCTCTTTGATCTCTGAATCATTCGGACCCGGAAATTATTATCGCTATCCAAGAGTTGATTATAAATTACTCAAAAAGTATTCTGAAGGCGTGATAGCGGCTTCTGCTTGTCTGGGTGGTGTCTACGCTGGTAATTATTGGGAAAACCGCGAGAGCGGCGAGGAAGCGGTCTTAAACGCCATGCGAGAAACCACAACAAAGATGGTTGATATCTTTGGGGATCGATGGCATGGGGAGCTTCAATGGAACAATGTACCAGAGCAGCATGAATTAAATAAATATATTATCAAAATGCATGAAGAGTTTGGAATTCCTCTAATCTCGACTTCTGATTCTCATTATCCAAATCCCGATGCTTGGAAAGACCGCGAACTCTACAAGCGTCTTGGGTGGCTCGGAAAGTCAAAGCCAGCTTATGAATCAAACGAATTACCTGATGGTGTAGAAGAGATTGGATATGAATTATATCCAAGAAATGGCAATCAAATGTGGGAGGCATACAAAAAGTATTCTGGCGAATGTGGTCATGAATACAATGATGACTTGGTTATGCGATCCATCACGAACACTCATGTGATTGCACACGAAATGATCGACGACTTTCTGCCAAACACGGAAGTACGCCTCCCCGACTTTGTTATTCCAGCAGGTGAAACCGCCGACTCTGCATTGGAAAAGTTTTGTATGGAAGGCTTGCGTTTGAAAGGTCTGCATACAAATGAAGAATATACAGAACGGCTTCGAGAGGAGTTATCCGTAATCTCTGCCAGAGGTTTCTCAAAATATTTCTTAACAATGGATCAGATTAGTAAGAAGGCAACACAGAAGATGCTTGTCGGTCCCGGTCGTGGCTCTGCGGCTGGGTCACTGGTTGCGTATGCTTTGGGCATTACACAGGTAAATCCTCTAAAGTATGGGCTTCAGTTCTCTCGTTTCCTTCGTGCTGATGCAACTGACTATCCGGATATTGACTACGATGTAGCAGATAGTATGGAGTTGAAAGAAACTCTTATTGAAGATTGGGGCGAAGATAAAGTCGCCCCTATTTCCAATTGGAATACTTTACAGTTAAAGTCTTTAATTAAAGATATTTCAAAGTTCTATGGAATCGAGTTCACCGAAGTCAACTCGGTAACATCAGCAATGGTTGGTGAAGCAATTGGCCCAGCCAAGAAAAAGCATGGGATGACTGCGGGTCTTTACAATCCAACCTTTGAAGATTTGATGGAGTTCAGCGAGTCTTTGAACAAGTTTCTTTCAAAGTATCCTCATGTAAAGACTCACGTTGAAACTTTGGTTGGTCAAGTTCGTTCGTGCTCTCGACATGCAGGTGGTGTTGTGGTAGCCGAAGATTTAAATAAGCGAATGCCTCTGATTAACTCTGGCGGTGTGCGCCAAACGCCATGGTCCGAAGGTCAAAATGTTCGCCATCTTGAACCAATGGGTTTCATTAAGTTTGATGTCTTGGGCTTGTCAACACTCAAAATGATCGAGGGCTGTATCTCTCACATTCTTCGCAGACATCATAATATTCCAAACCCGACCTTCGATGATATTAAAGAATACTATGACAAGAATCTTCATCCCGATGTGGTTGATTTGGCTGATCAGAATGTATATGAAAATATCTTTCATAAAGGTCGCTGGGCTGGCGTTTTCCAATTTACAGAAGCCGGTGCTCAAAGTTTCTGTGTTGAGGCAAAGCCAACAAACCTCATTGACTTGGCTGCTATCACATCGATTTATCGTCCCGGTCCTCTGTCTGCAAATGTTCACAATGATTATGTTGAAGCAAAGAATCGTCCACATATCGTAAAGTACCTAACAGATGAGCACCGAGAGGTTACAGAGGAGACTTATGGTTTCTTAATCTTCCAAGAACAGATTGCTTCTATGGCACATCGTTTGGGTAGGGGGATCTCTCTCGACGAAGGAAATATGTTACGAAAGGTCTTGACCAAGAAGGGTACAGGTAAAGAGGCGAAAGTCAAGAACGAATTAAGAGATAAGTTTATCAATGGCTGTGTAGATAAGGGCTTGAAGAGAACCACGGGAGAGCGTCTGTGGGAAAACTTTGAGTTCTTCAACGCCTATGGTTTCAATAAATCGCACGCTGTATCTTATTGTCTCATCTCTTACCAGTGCGCTTGGCTTCTGAATTACTATCAGTCTGAATGGATGGCAGCTTTCTTGGATAAGGAACCAGAGTCACGAAAAGAAAAAGCAATTAACATTGCAAAGTCTTTTGGTTTTGAAATCCGAGAACTAGATGTAAATTCTTCTGGAAGGGTGTGGGAAATCTCTGAAGATGGCTCAACTCTTATCCAGCCCCTTTCCTCAATCAAGGGTTTGGGTGCCGCCGCTATTGATCAAATTCTGACAAACAGACCATTTAATAAAGTTGAGGACTTTCTTTTCAATGAAAATATTGTTTACTCCAAATTAAACAAGAAGGCTCTGGATGTCATGTGCCGCGCAGGTGCCATGGGAAGCCTGATTGATGATCGCTTCTCCGGAGCAAAACATTTTTGGTCAGCAGTATGCGTTGATCGCCCCCGAAAGATAAAGAATCTTGAGGAGAATATTGCAGCTTATAGGCCAGAAGGGGATTTCTCTGACGAAGAAAAGATTGGGTATCTTGTGGAATTAACAGGAGTATTTCCATTCAATAAGGTTATGAAAGGAGATGTGTACTCACAGCTTACAGATGCCCACATTCCCGCGATCGCGAACTATGATCCGGGAATGTCACAGGTCGTATGGTTCATCCCCCGCAAAGTAATACCCAAAAAGACAAAAACGGGAAAAACATATTGGGTCTTGGAAGTGATCGACGATACGAATACACTCACAAGGATACGAGTGTGGGGTGTGCAAGAATATGATAAGATCTTTGTCAACAAGCCATACTTGGCAAAGCTAGAGCATAATGACAAATGGGGATTCTCAACGCGAAGTTTGCGAAGAAATTTTAAAATTTTAGCTTGACACGGACTCGATAAACTGTTATATTAATAAAACAAACAAGAGGTGTCTATGCAAATTCTAGGTTATGCTTGTATCAACATGGGTCTTTCGGAACAACCGAAGAGCAAACGTGTCACAACCAATCGTACAATGATCAAAAGAACATTCAAGCAACGTGGAATTGCATACGCATCCGAACTTGCTTTGCAGAATGTCAAAGACTTGCGAACCATTCTCAAATGGAACTTCGACAATGACATTCACTTCTACCGCATGTCCTCCAGCATGTTCCCTTGGGCTTCAGAGTATGAGCTTTCTGACATGCCAGACTACGAACAAATCAGCGAAGAGCTTGCCAAGGCAGGTGAGTTCGCTCGTAGTGTGGGTCAGAGGCTTACTACTCACCCCGGTCCATTCAACAAACTCACCAGCCCCAAAGAACACGTAATCAAGAATACTATTCGTGACTTGGAGATTCATGGGGAGATGATGGACTTGCTTGGTCAGCCACGTACTCCTTGGGCTAAGATCAACATCCACGTTGGTGCGACGTATGGAGACAAACCATTCGCAATTGCCAACTTCTGTCGCAACTTTGAAAAGCTATCTGACTCTGTGAAGTCTCGCTTGACGGTCGAGAACGACGACAAAGATTCTCTTTATTCTACAGCCGAGCTTGTTGAAGAGATTCATTCTCGTATTGGTATTCCTGTCGTGCACGACTTCCACCACCACTTGTTTACGCATCGTGGCATGTCTCAAGCAGAGGCACTTGCCATGGCGTGTACTACATGGGGTGATGTGATTCCAGTTGTTCACTACTCTGAATCCAGAGCGGAAGAACACAACAACCCAAAGATCAAGCCACAGGCTCACTCCGACATGATTCGGAATTACATTGACACTTACGGTCAAGAGGTCCATGTCATGATCGAGGCAAAGCACAAAGAGCTTGCCCTTCTCGAATACCGCAACAAATACCACAACACCAAACAACTTCTTGCAGGATAAATAAATGTTAAAAGTAGACGTAATCATTGGGATGCAGCACGGCGATGAGGGTAAAGGAAAAGTTACCCACTATCTTTTAAGTAAGGGGCCATATACTCATTGTGTTCGATATAATGGTGGATGCAATGCTGGTCATACCATTTATCATGAGGGTCAGAAATTTGTAACACATCATATCCCGGCAGGGGTGTTCTTTGGTGTGAAGAGTATCATCGGACCCGGTTGTGTTGTTGACATTCACAAGTTCTTTGATGAAATCAAAATGCTCCGCGACGGCGGAGTGGACATTGCAGACAAGGTATTTATCGCAAAAAATGCCCACATCATCCAAGCAAGGCACCTTCGTGCTGATTCTGGAGAGAGCAAGCTGGGAACTACCCGCACTGGCAACGGACCATGTTATTCAGAAAAGTATTCCAGAACAGGCTCTCGTGCGGAAGACTATCCTATTCTCGAACCTTATCTTGTTGACATGTATGAGGAGTTTTATATTCGAGAAAAAGACGCTGTAGTGCTCTGTGAGGGTGCCCAAGGTGTCGAGCTTGACATTGATTGGGGCGATTATCCATACGTTACTAGCAGTCATTGTACGTCAGCAGGGGCTTGTTTAAATGGCTTTTCACCAAAGTCTATTCGCAATGTGATTGGTGTTGCAAAAGCCTATGAAACCTACGTGGGAACAAAAGACTTTCAACCCGAAGCGCAAGTATTCAATGCCCTTCAAATTACTGGGCAAGAGTTTGGCGCGACAACAGGGCGCAAACGCCAATGCAACTGGATGAGTTTGCCTAACCTAGAGAGGGCTATGAATCTAAATGGCGTAACGAATTTGATTATTAACAAGATGGATGTTCTCGAAGAGGTAGGTACTTGGTCTGTCTACGTTGACCAACGCCGAGCTAATCTATTCACCTTCCAAAACAAGAGGCAGTTTTGTGAGTATATCAAAGAATATTTCCCTCAAGTCGATGTTGTTTTCTCTGGTTCACCAGAGCGAGTCTGATGCCAAAGAAGAAAATATCTTTTTTAGATTTACATGGGGTCCATCATGACGATGCCGACTTCATAATAGAGAAATTTATAACAGATAACTTTCAAAAGATGCCAGTAAAGATTATTACTGGATATTCAGACTTCTTTGTTGACAAGATAAAGTTCTATGCCAACAAGTATGAATTAGGGTGTTATCCAGAGAGTCCATCCAATGAGGGATGTTGGGTATTTTTTTTAGATGATTGGAAAAAAATCCTTGACAATATGAACAGCTAGTGTTAAAATATACAAGTAATCAAAGAGGAGTTACATTAAAATGACAGGTAATTTTGAAATTTTTGAAAACGTGGTTGAAATTCATCAGGAAGTACAAGATGAAGATCTTTCTTCAAAGGAAGAATGTATGATTAAATATATTCGTGAATTGGCAGAGATCGAAGATCAGATGGAGCCACTAAAAGAAATGAAGCGACAACTCAAGGCAGACTATAAAGAGGCCGGTTGGTTGACAGGAGATGAAATCTCAATGACAGTAAAGGCTTATCGGATGATGAAGTCAGAAACATTCGATTTCGATGAGTTTACAAAAGTTTATGAATCACTAGCAAAGATTACAGGGAGAGCATAATGGAAATGACAAACAAAATAATTTCAGAATTTATTGCTTATTACAATTTAGATGATGAGTTATATATCCCACACTTGTTGGCAGACCCAGTGCGAGTACAGGAAATAGTATCTCAGAACTTTCACGAAGCTGATCCGGTAGGAAAACTCGCTTACGAAGATCTTCATCTTTTATCCAAAGAGCATTATAAGTATTTGGAGAGAAATAAGGGCGAGCTTCACAATCTTTATGATGTCGAAGTTCACCTAACCGACCTATTAATCGATATTGCATTTAACGAGGTTTTGGAAGCCTTCTCCGCGTCTGATGTTTTAGTTTCTTTGCTAAAAGATGAGCTAAAGGTGGCAGCATGATTTTAGAATATTATTGTACACGAGGCGATGTTACAAAACCAACACGAGCAAACCCTTCAGATGCAGGATTGGATGTTCATTTTAATCCTGATGATGCAGAACTATCTGGGGTATACTTAGAGCCGGGAGAAAGCAAACTTTTCTCAACAGGTTTGAAGTTTGGCGTACCGCATGGCTATATGCTTGAGGTAAAGAATCGCAGTGGGAACGCATCAAAGCGATCTCTCCTAGTGGGTGCCTGTGTTATTGATTCGGGTTACAATGGAGAGGTATTTGTTAATCTTCATAACGTCGGAAACAAGACACAGTTCATTGAACGAGGAATGAAGATTGCCCAAATCGTCATGGTTCCAGTGGTTCACTTTCGGGCACTAGAGACAAGCCGAGACAATCTTTATGATTGGCACCCAATTACAATCAGTGATCGAGGTACAGGTGCGCTGGGTTCTACTGATGCCCCAACGACAAGCGATCCGTTAGCAGCCCGCAAAGGCTGGGAACTTGGAGATCCGTCATGACATTCCATACTGCCCTCTCTTATGATGATGTTCTTCTCGTTCCAAAGTATTCTGATATTGTTTCGAGGAAAGAGGTGGATTTAACGTCTGCTTTGGATAAATCACGATCCTTGAGTTTGCCAATCATTTCATCACCTATGGACACAATCACAGAAAGTTTAATGGCAAATGCGATGGCAGATTCCGGAGGCTTGGGTATTATCCATCGTTATAATTCCATTGAGATGCAAGCCCAGCTTGCCTATGAAGTAAAAGATACTACTCGCCGCTCCGCTGCGATTGGCATCACGGGGGATTATTTAGAGAGGGCACAGGCTCTTTATGATGTTGGTGTGAGAATTTTGTGCTTAGATGTAGCCCACGGTCATCACATTCTAATGGAAAAGGCTATTTCAAACTTGAAAGCACTTTATGATGACGTTCACATTATGGCTGGCAACGTTGCAACCAAGAAGGGCTTTGAGGATCTTGCAAACTGGGGAGCAGATTCGATTCGGTGTAATATCGGCTCTGGGTCTATCTGCTCAACTCGAATACAGACAGGACATGGTATGCCGGGACTTCAGACCATTTTTGAATGTCTCGCTGCTGACATTACTCGTGATGTTAAAATCATTGCTGACGGCGGAATAAAGAATAGTGGTGACATTGTGAAGGCATTTGCCGCAGGTGCCGACTTTGTTATGGTCGGCTCACTACTGTCTGGTACGACCGAGACACCGGGTAATATTATTTATTCTGCTGATGGACTTCGAAAGAAGATTTACAGGGGAATGGCTAGTAAAGAGGCCCAGCACAATTGGCGAGGAAAGCACAGTTCAAACGAAGGTGTGTCCACAACAGTTCCAGCTAGGGGAAGCGTAAAAGAAGTTTTAGTTGATCTCGATAACGGAATCAGAAGTGGTCTATCTTACTCTGGAGCAAGGGATATTTTAGAGTTGCAAATGAAATCTGAATTCATTGTTCAGACTCCCTCTGGTCAAGCAGAAAGCAAGACACATATTTTTTCTAAGCAATAGTTATTAATATGGAATACGGCAAAAACGAAAAAAGAATTTCTTTTATGGACACAGACAAACGTGCCGCTGAACTTTTAATTAGATTAAAGCACGATGGCTTAACAAAAACAAAATTCTTCCGTGCTATCTTGACAGGATATCTTGAGAGAGATGAGGACATTATTTC
>BCSF01000389.1_pt1 | contig 18137 bp, 26 predicted proteins | sample 1016431 | NCBI WGS metagenome assembly BCSF01 (sample SAMD00045685;SAMD00045686;SAMD00045687;SAMD00045688;SAMD00045689;SAMD00045690;SAMD00045691;SAMD00045692;SAMD00045684;SAMD00045690;SAMD00045691;SAMD00045692;SAMD00045684;SAMD00045685;SAMD00045686;SAMD00045687;SAMD00045688;SAMD00045689, study...
TACCTGCGGTTGATGGGAGTCAGCTGACCAACCTACCAAGCGGAGCTACAGCGCTCAATGACTTGACTGATGTGACGATCACTGGAGCGTCCACAGGTGAAGTTCTGCGCTACAGTGGTGCGGCTTGGGTTGACGCTACGCTAGCCTATTCAGACTTAAGTGGAACACCAACGCTCGGCACAGCCGCAGCGCTCGACGTTGGGACATCAGCATCTAACGTGGTGCAGCTCGACGGCTCGGCGCGTCTACCTGCGGTTGATGGAAGTCAGTTGACCAACCTGCCAAGTGGAGCAACTAGCCTCAATGGTCTCTCTGATGTGACGATCACTGGAGCGTCAACAGGTGAGGTCTTGCGCTATAATGGCGCGACTTGGGTTGATGCCACGCTAGCCTACAGTGACCTGAGCGGAACACCTACACTCGGCACAGCCGCAGCGCTAGACGTTGGGACATCAGCTAACAATGTTGTTCAGCTCGACGGCTCGGCGCGGCTACCTGCTGTCGATGGGTCGCAGTTGACCACCCTGCCTAGTGGTGGTGGTGGGTTCTCTTATAACTCTGCCATCTCAGCCACAAGCGCAGCGGTGAACAATCACTACTCCTGTGGAGCAGGGAACCAAACATTCACTGTTACATTGCCGGCAGCATCGGGGGCAAGTGGTCAGGTCTCAATCAAGAACATGGGCACAGGAACCATTACAGTTGGACGCACAGGCGGTGACACGATTGATGGAGTAGCGAGTGATTACACATTATCCATTCAGTATTCAGCAATCACGCTAATCAGCAATGGTTCAAATGGTTGGGAGATACGATGAGTCACAATATCAATACGATAAATGCTAAAGAGCCCGACAGGACAGGAGCAATCACAGAGGCGCTCGGTGACCTCAGTGATGTCACCCTAACCTCAGTGGCAGACACTCAAGCTCTCGTCTACGATAACGCCTCCTCTGAGTGGATCAACTCAACCAACCCGAGCACATTAGGCTCTGTCTTCTGTGGGGAGGGAGCTGCACAGAATTACTCAGGCTCTAGCGCGTCGAGTGTTGGCAATGGTGCAACCGTCGAGTTTTACGCGAGCTCACCACATAACAGCATAAGCGCCACCATCACCTCAGCGTCTAACTGGGTAAGTCAGATCACAGTTGGGATCGGAACGTATCGTGTCAGCGCTCTAGTTGCTCTGACTTTCAGCTCTGCAGGGTCGGGTCAATATCGGGTCCACGAGGGGGCGACGGCTGTTGGCTCAACAGGGACTTATGCTCAAGATGATGAGGACTGTTCTAACATCGCGACGGCTATCGTAGAGGTGACATCTGGAACCAAGGACCTTACTATTCGACTGACCACAGCAGCCACCAACATCAACACGATTGCAAACCAAGGGACTCGGCAGGCTGAGCTCGGATTCTTTATCGTGGACAGGATAGGCTGATGAGTCATAACGCTAATAAGGTCAACGCTCAAGAGCCTGATCGAACAGGCGCAATCACTCAGGCGCGGTCCAACTTATCAAAGACATCAGGCTCACCGAGTGACGAACAACTGCGCGAGCTCGGGAGCTCGTGGGAGCCACTGACGGCACCTGAGAACTCAGTCTGTTTTATCAAACATATCGCCGGCAAGGGTGAGGGCGCTCTGCCTAATGTCTACGACCCAGGTCTTGAGAATGGTTGGTTTTTTGCCGCACGTACCAGAGGGAGCACCGGTGATTTCGTCACAGTGACTCAAGACACCACATATGCTACTGTGAACACACGCTACTTTAGCGCTAACGCTCAATACTTCGAGCACATAGAGCTAGCAGCGGGTTATGTGTATCATCTCTATATGGAGTTCTGCATAGGGGCCAACTCAGATGCAGGAGCCTCTATTGAGGTACAGTGGCAGGATGGCGCAGGAAACGCTCTTGGTCCTCGCGTCTTTTGCCGACAAAAGGGTGAGAACAGAACACCCATCAGAGGGGTGATCGATCTAACCTCTGCATCAGGCACTACAGATGTCGGTCTGCAACGTGTGGGCTCAGGGCTCAATGGAAATGCGCGGTATTGTCTGACAGCTGATGACGTCGCTCAATTCAATGTAAGCGTAAGGATATTAACATGAAAGTAACACTCAAACGTGTGGCGGGTCTGTCTAATGGGCAGCTCGTACAACTCAATGCATCTAATGTGGCTGAGCCTCTGAGCTCGGGAAGTCTGCTTGGCGTGGCTGAGAATTGCAGAACAGTGGATGTCCAAGAGACACCAGAGTCACCCATCGAGACACTAGACGTGTGTGAGGTTGTGATTGATGGCGCTTGTCAGGCTATCCTCTCAGGATCAGCGCCGGCTGTTGGTGGGCTCATCTATGCAAGCGGGAGCAGTGTAACGATCACTGCTAGTGGTGAGAAGATCGGGCGTCTGATTCCGCGTGGATGGTCTGATACAACAGCGTTCACAGATGGTGAGTCTGTGACTGTCTTCATCTGTGGAGTGAGCTAATGATGATGCCCCCTCTAAATATTGATAAAGAGGTTCTGCTCTGGGCCGGTGTCGGGTTCTGTGTCCTGCTCTGTGGAGTTGGGCTATATGCTGCAGGTGTGAGCGAGGGAGCTCGCGCCATGAAAGAGCAACAAGAGCAGGCACGAGCCAAGATTGTCTTGGAGCTCGCAGACACTAAAGTGAGATTGAGCGAAGCGCGCGCTGACCTCGTTGGCGCTAAGGTTCAAGCAGCTGCAGACTGCGCCATCAACTGTGAAGGTATCTGTGCTCAAGAGGTCAAAGCAGCGCTCGACGCTAATCACGATCTACTCTGTGGAGAGTTCAAGTGATCGCTCTCATCTTGATGCTCACCCCCTGGTCACCTCAACTCCCTGCTCATCAGATTTGGATGGGTGAGGAGGTGCCACCGATCAAGGCTGAGGTGCTCGACTTGCCTCAAGGTCGACGGTTCGCCGTTAGATCATTTGAGTGGGTACAGCTCAAGCGACGCGCAGAGGCTATGGGCTCCTACTGTCAGGACGCCGTCAACCTCGCAACGTCGACATGTGTCGAGTCAGCTAATGAACTCCTGAATAAAACACGCCAAGAGGCTGAGGCCACTAGCGTCAATCAACAGGCTGTCATTGATGCGCTAGAGGACTCCCTCAAGATCGAGCGCGCCAATCTCCTAGAGGAGCGCAAGAGCACCGAGCGTCTCACGTGGGTTACTATTGGTGTGAGCGTGATCGCTGTGGGTGCCACCACAGTAGCTATCATCCGTTAGAGTGAGCCTTGAACTCTTCAACGAGATTCACAGCGTAGTCATAAGCGCTCCAGTCTGTGGCCTCCATCTGATCGAGGACAGCTAAGAGCTTGTCGCGCAGATCATCATGAGCCTCATTAGTCACGCGGAGAGTCTCCATGAATGCGCCATAAGGGAGCTTAGGCCCGAATGACTTGGGGAGCATGAACTTGAGGACAGGGAACTGCTCAGCCACTGCCTCATGATGAGGCTTGAGCTGATTGAGCGGAGCTCGCCACCATCCCTCGACCACTGCGTTATTGGTCCGGACGTGATCAGACGCGATGGCAGAGTAAAAAAAGAACTCACGCTCATGCGTCTCAAGCTGACTGGGTGGCTTGGGGCACCTCTCTTCTGTTGCGTTGCTCGCTTCCATCGGGTCCACGCCCCAAGCCTCAACAGCCTTCTGCATCCCCTCAAGTGAGCTGAAGTCGTGGAGCCTGTTAGCGGGTCGCTCGATCTTGCGGTGTTGCTGTGGTGGCTGTGGTGGCTGTGACTGCTGACGTGGTGGCGCTGAGTGTCGCTGAGCTCGAGGAGCTCGGCTTGGTGCGTCCTCGCCGAGTGACCGAGCGATGGCATGGTCACGCTCATCAGCGCTCATATCCTTAGCGTCTGCGAGCTCGTCAACGCTGTAGAGTGAGCCGAGCGCATCAGGGAACACAGCGCGGAGACCAAACGAGAGGGCGCGCTTATGGAGCATAGTCTTGGGCATAGTCTGCCACTGACGCCCCCTGTTGATCTGCATCTGTTGAGCCATCTGCATCGTGAACTCGAAGTGATGCGTGATAGCCTCGGGCTCATCAGTGCGAGCCATCTCGACGACACAGCGCTGATCATCCCAAGTAGTGACGCGGATAAAGCGACAGAGGCCGGACCGACGACAGATGCCGGCGAGAGCATCGGCCTTGAGGCCAGGTGTACCCTTGATCATGAATGACTGTGTGAGCACTGTGCCCATGTCACCATCGAAGAATCGACCGAATGCAGCGTGGAGGATAACGAGATCTTGAGCGTTGTTAGGGCTGAGAAGACGAGCCATGTCAATAGCCTCGCCGGGGTTCTTAGGGATCCAAATAGACATGTGTATTACTCCTGTGTGAGTGATCAGTGATTGTCGAGCTGAGCGTCGAGCTTAGCAGCTGAAGAGAGGACACGACCATTGACGAGCTCGCGCCAATTGTCTTGGTGAGCATCACACCAGTTCTCGGCGTGAGTCTCAGATTGAAACTCGATGTGGAGCCAATTCGCGTTACGATGTGACTCGACGCAGCGGACGCGCTCTGACCTCATGTTGGCATCATAGACAGCGCTGAGCTGAATAAAGAAGTTAGTGACACCGGCGATGAAGACGCCGAGTAGAATCAAATCTTTGATGAGTCTCATGTGAGCTCCTCGGTGAAGGTTGTTGGTGAGAGTGAATCTAGCATCACCTTGAATCACTGTCAAACGGATTTATCAAATAATTTGACAGCAGGTAAAAAGGCTGTATATAGTAGTGACATAGAGGTGGCGCGCTGTCACCTCCTGACATTAGGAGAACCACAATGGACTCACTCAAGCTCGCAGAGCTGAGAAGCAGAACCACACTCACCGCGCTAGCTCGTGCGGCTGAGATCAGCAATCAGCAGATTCACAACATCATCAGGCTCAAGAGCCTAGCCCCACTGGAGACTGCTCGACGCCTCGCCTCTAATGCATGTCGATTGACTAGGCTCGAGATCTATGAGCCACACGACTTCAACCCCAACCTCAACCCTGCTCTCAAAAATCTCTGTGATGATGTGCGGTTCCGGATCACCTACCTAGACGTGAGAGAGGATGAGGTGGGCAGCGTCAAGGAGCTCCTCGGCTCAGAGCCTGATGACCTCGAGTTACTTCAAGCAATGCATGAGTGTGTTTGGGATGGTGCGCGCCGACTCATACACCATCCTGATCGATTGATCGAGCTCGAGGACTGACATGACTGAGCATGATATTAGAGTCAGAGTGTATGCTCTCGACCTGAAGCCAAACACCAAGCTGACTCTCTTGGGCGTCATGTGCTTTGTGAACTGGGAGACATGGTCGGGACCTTGTAGCGCTCGCGACGTATCAAAGAAGATGGGCATCAACGAGCGCGCAGTCAAGCGAGCACTAAAGGAGCTCACTGAGCTCAACCTGATCAGCCGTAGGGCTCAGCGTCGATCACTCAACAATCATCATCGAGCTGTCACAGTGGTCAATGTGTCAGTGATCATGAGGGGTGACAATAAGACACTACCCCCTAGTGACATAGTGACACCCCCTAGTGACAATATGACACTACCTAGTGACAATAAGACACTACCCCCTAGTGACAATAAGACACTACCCCAGTGTCAATATGTCACCCCCCCTAGTGACAATATGACACTACCCCCTAGTGACAATATGACACCCAATACAACAGAGGATAACAACAGAGGAGACAACAGAGAAACAACAGAGGATAACAACAGAGGAGACAACAGAGAAACAACAGAGGAGACTCAACAGACATCACTGCCAGATGATGACGCTCAGACGATCGAGGCTGATGAGGCTGTTGAGGTTAATGATTCTGATCTCCCTCCTGAGCTCTCAGAGTTACCTCCTGAGTACATCGAGAGCCTTAGAGAGTTTGCTGTACTTGATAAGTGCTCACTCCTCGAGGCGCATGAGTACAACGAGAAGATCAGACGCAACCTAGACTCTAAGCTTGAGTGGAGACACAAGCATGAAAAGTCTGGTATGCATAACAGACCAACAACCGCTTACCGGCCTAGCAAGCCCCTTTACTGACACAGGTGAACCAAATGAAAAAACTAGGAGATGGCCCCGAGTGGGACAACATTGTAAGAATGGCTCACAAGCTCAAGGCTACACATCGGATCAAGATGCAACGACAAGGGGCACCTGAGCCCAAGCAGCTCCTCGACTACTCAAGCTTGACCGGTGAGAATCTTGAGGATGAAGGGATGATCGATGAGTCAGCGCCAAGGCTCACAGTGAGAGAGATTGAGTTCTGTGGTCGATGTGATGAGGGATGGCTGAGGGTTGAGGGCACACGTAACAGCGTCAAGATCTGCCCCTACTGTGAGGTGCCACGTCGCAGAGCTCGACGCCTCAATGACCTTGAGCTCCCTGCTGACTCGGTCGGCATGCATCTCAGACGATATGAGTGGGACTCACCGGAGCAAGAGCACAAGGTGACCACACTACTCAATCACATCATCGAGCCTCAACAGCCTCACGCTCCATCAGCCTTCATGTGGGGTCAACCTGGCAACGGCAAGACGTCACTCCTCTACAGCGTCGCGAGGTGGGCAGCGTTCAAAGGCAAGCGCGTCATCTACACCTCACACACCAACATCATCAACAGCATCAAAGACACATGGGGAGACAAGCAGAAGCGCGACCCCTTGCGTGGTTGGCTTGATCGCTGTGACGTGCTCTTACTCGATGAGCTAGGTGGGCTAGGTGGTAAAGCTCAGCGCTCGTCATGGTACACCTCAACCACTGTCGAGATCGTTGGCGCGATGTATGAGCGGTGGGCCGGTGGTCAGCTCGCCATCGTGATGACCTCTAACCTCAACCCTCGTGAGGTCGCGCAACTCTTCGAGCGTAACTCTGCGGTGATGAGTAGGCTTAATGCTATGTTCGGCTCACCAATTCAGATGGTCGGTGATGATCGCAGGCAACGAAACAACCCTGACCTCAAGGCTTGGGGGCTGTGATGCATCGCGAGCACTTCACGCTAGAGTCAGGACCGCAGGGCACCATCCTCCTCGTTGAAGATGGCGCGACGCTAGAGCTTACATCAACACTTCACCTCGATGGTGTAGGCCGGTGGGGTTGGGCTGTATGTCAAGGTGACCCCATCATCAGAGAGGTCAGTATGCGTGGTCGTCTGCAGCTCCATGAGATTACCCTGACCGGATCAGCCACAGTCATCCATTACCGGATTGATGAGCGTGGCCATGTGGCGAGTCTAAGGGTGTATCACTCTAGTGTTGACCTGTGAGTCTTGGAGTTGTAGGCTGATTACCCTTTTCTGTGCCTGTTGAGACCTTTCTAAACAACTGGGTTAACCGCTCAGCAGGCTTTTGGATAAGGTGGATGACTCGACGAGAGCTCGTGGCCTGTTGACCTTGTGGTGGCGGGCTCTTGTTTTTTGTGCTATCACCCTCAATGCATTGCAGGTTGTTGGTTCTACCTTGTGTCAGTGCGAGACCCTCCCCTGATTAAAACGCTCAGTGGGAGGGTCATCTCTAGCCGGCTGTCGGCTCCTCATCTCTCACGGGTCTCCTTAAGTTCAATCGATGTGATGAGATCGAGGTTGCTCTTGACATGTATGCTCAAGTGACTACACTGTATGAGGCTCACGTCTCGTTCACTTTTCATTCAGGTCAGATCGAGTAGATACACGCGCGAGGCGTGAGCCATTTGGAGAGCCATTGAAGAGAACCCCGACATCAGTTCGGCTCACTGCCGAGCAAAGAGAATTTATCAAGCGCAGGGCTGAGGAGCTCGGTTGCACTGAAGCCAACCTCATCAGAGCCATCGTCTTTGCGTATTACCAAAACCATCAGCGCGGCGGCTATCTCGTTAAAGAGGTGGCCGATATCGTGGAGGTGCTCAACACATGATCAATCAGATAACCCTCATCGGGAACTTAGGCAAAGACCCAGAGCTTAAGCGCACACATAACGGCACAGAGTATGCCGTGTTCTCACTCGCAACCTCTCAGAGCCGCAGGGTCAATGATCAGTGGCAGACTGACACCGAGTGGCACTACATCAAAGTGTGGGGTCAATCGTGTGAGCGGGTCATGCGTCAGCTCAAGAAGGGCTCAATGGCTTACATCCAAGGTAGGCTCAGGAGCTATGAGGTAGATGGAGAGCGCCGTTGGGAGGTGGTCGCTGACAAGTGGAAAGCGCTAGACTCTAGGCAGCGTGACGCCAACGACTTTGCGCCAGGTGACTTGTTACCACCTGATCCAAACATCGCGTCGAGCATCGCAGATCAACCTTGGGCTCAGCCTGTGCAGACTCCGCAGTGGGTCAACAAGCCATATTAAGAGAGAGACACATGCAGAACCAACGAGACAAAGACGGCATCAGGGTACTCACTGAGCTCAGACGACTCATCAAGCTCAGCATCGATGAGCATGGTCAGGAGATGCATGATCACAGCATGGAGCTCCTCATGCATATCGAGCGCACACTTGAGGAGATCAGAAGGAGAGAACGTAATGGCGATGACAGATGAAGAGAAGCGACAGCGGAGGAACGCCAAGGACCGAGCGCGACGCCGAGCAGAGAGAGAAGCAGAGACGCCAGAGCAGAGGGAGGCGCGGCTTAAGAAACAACGGCTGAATCGTAAAGCTCGGCGTATGGCGGAGACGCCTCAAGAGCGTGAGGAGAGAAAACGCTATGAGGCTATGATGCGACAGATGAGGAAAGAGAAGCAGGCTTGAGTTGCCGGCCTATTCGGACAATCTAAATTAATGGGGGGCGTGATGGGGGAATCTAAAAAGATGGGACGACCGTCCAAGAAAGAGGCGGTACGTGAACAGCTACTCGCCAACCTTAGAGAAGCTATGAGTGTCAAGGCAGCCTGCGCTCTAAGTGGTGTTGGTAAATCGACGTTCTATGAGTGGGTCAATGACGACAAAGAGTTTGCAGATGAGGTGGAGGCGGCTAAGCGATTCAGTGAGGCGGTGATGATCTCGAGGCTTAAGGCTCTTGGTGAAGAGAAGGCAGACTGGAGAGCCTACGCTTGGTTGCTTGAGCGCAGATTCCCTGATGAGTGGACTGCAAAGCGCGAGATCGAGCTCAACCAAACAGTGAACGACGGTGGAGCTGCACTGGTGGTGCAGATGATCGAGCAAACAGACATGAGATTATTGGAGTTACAGCATGAAAGCGAGAGTAGCGCTGATGCGCAGTTGGAGCATACTGCATCCACACTCTGACGCTGCCGACAAGGTGAAGGGTGACTACCACATCATCTGCCACGAGGATGAGAGTGATGGATGGCTCAGGCGATCAATCGACATGATAGAGGCTGAGATCGGAACAGTGGTCGAGGTCTTAGAGGTGAGGCGTGACGGCTTCCAAAGCCGGACTGAATACAAGCTCACACGGATGGGGCTAGAGAAGATTGAGCGCACCCTCTCTCAAGATCCGGATCACCTCAAGTGAACTTAGAGCTTAACCCTCTGCAGCGTGACATCATCGCGAGCATCAGGAGTGAGCACCGCGTGGTCTCTGCTCGATGTGGATGGGGGGCCGGTAAGACCTCGGCGCTAGTGTTCGCCATCCTCTTCATTGCCAAGTGGAGAGCAGGCACCTCAACGCTACTCGTGACCGACACCAACGGACGCTACAACCGTGTCTTGCAGCCTGAGATGCAGAAGTGGCTCTCTCCTCTCGGTTGGGTCTACAACCACACGCTGCGTCAGTGGTGTGATCCGTCGACAGGCTCAACCGTGTGGTGTCGGTCCTACTTCAGACCTGGCACTAGAGACACAACCCACAACCCCCTTGAGGGTCTTAACATCACATCGGGGTGTTGTCTCATCGATGAGTGTCAGACGCTCGGTGAGGAGGTTGCTCATAAAGCTTTGGGGCGTCTGCGCTCAGGGCCATCACCTATCATGATCCTCGTTGGTCTACCTGTCGCTGATGCGTGGTGGTGTAGGCTAGCCGAGACATCAGGCTGTGAGCCGAAGCTATACACGAGCTATGTCAATCAGGACAACCTGAGCGACGAGTGGTTTGAGGCCACCAAGTTACTCCCTGAAGCTGAGCGTGAGGCTATGGTCATGAATCGACCAAAGCCACCGAGCGGTCTAGTCTACTCTGAGTTTGACCCCTCAACGATGGTCATCGATGGATGGGAGTATAAACCCACCATGAGCGCTCGGATTGCTATTGACTGGGGATTCAGAAAACCCTCGGTGTTGATTCTCGCTCATGATGAGGAGCTCAACGCTGATGTGATCTGTGCTGAGTTTAACCCTGCCGAAGTGACGGTGGCTCAACTCGCTCAGCTCATCCTGACCACAGCGTGGCCACGTGCGCTGCAGAGCTCAGCGCCAGGTGATCGAATATGGTTAGACAATGGAGCGGCTGACAAAGCCGGCAAAGCGCGGAATGATCAGACTGGCGCTAGTGCATTTCGAGCAATGCGAGCAGCTCCCCCCAACGGTCTAGGGATGCCATTGAGATCGACCACTGACGCGATCAGGACCGATATCCTTAATGGGGTTGGTAAGTTGAAACGTGCGTTCACTCGGCGTCAGTACCTCATCACCCGTGAGGTCTGGGACATGGGTGAGCGGGTCAATGGCAACTCAATCAGAAAGGCTCTGCTCTCATACGCTTGGGAGCGCAACAAAGAGCAACCGCGCAAGGATGGCAGAGAAGACCCTCTAGACGCTCTCCGCTATGACTGCATCATGTGGAGATGGGCAGACGATCAGACAGTAGACCAACGCCGATATCAGGGCAGGTCTAAAACTAAATCACGCCGCGTCAGAGTTGGCGGCGCTAAAACAAGGAGTTTTTAATGAAAGCACTATATAGACCGTCGGCTATGCTCCCCAATGAGATTCTCTCTGAGCTGTGTGAAATACAGGGGAGTCTATCAACGAAGCTCGACATCATCGACCTAGTAGCCTTGACAGCGCTTGAGGGCAGGGAGCGAGGATTCGCTCAAACCCACAGCGCTATATATCCGCGTGGCGTTAGAGACGTAAGGAATCATCTAATCAATCTCTTTTACATTCATGAGGACACAAACATGGATCTTGAAAGAGACACTATAAAGAAAGCAGCCATAGCACTGAATGACGCGGGGCTAGTGCTAATGTGTGGGTCTTCGTGCCCCATCCTGAGCCTAAGTGACAGACTAGAGGCGGCGATCTTTTCCGATTGGGTCAAGCCATGAAGATCTATGATGATGGGGTAGGTGAGGTGATCCTCTTGGATTCAATGGGCTCAGATGAGACACCGGCCCAAGCAGCTCGTGTGAGCTTCTCTAAGTTGAGCGCTGATATCACCAACGGTATGTCAGACCGAGACGCTAAGCTAATCAGGTATTTAGCGGCTCATGGGCACACCTCACCATTCGAGCATGTGAGCGCTACGTTTGAGTTGACGGTCCCGCTATTTGTGGCGCGTCAGATCATGCGCCACAGGACGTTCAGCTTCAACGAGGTGTCGAGGCGCTACACGTCCAAGTCAATCATGATCTATCACCCACAGGAGATCAGACGCCAGGCAGAGACCAACCTGCAGTGTTCATCTGATGAGCTCCCTGATGACCTCAACCGTTGTCGAGCGCTGTTTGCATCCTCAGCAGCTACCTCGTTGGCGAACTATCAGGAGCTCATAGCGTTGGGTGTTTCACGTGAAACGGCGCGCCAAGTCTTGTCCACCTCTCTCTACACCTCGTTTTGGATGTCGGGCAACCTGCACAACTGGGTCAAGTTCATCAGGCTCAGGACCACTGAGCACGTACAGCTTGAGACACGATTAGCGGCTGAGGCGATCAGAGCGCAACTCCTCGAACAATTTCCCATCTCAGTCTCTGCATTGTTGAGTGATGACTATGAGTAAGCTTTATAAGAATTGGACAGTACACAACCTGCTAGCGCATCCACTCAGTGAGATCGTTTGGTTGGTCACGCTTGGCAGGGCTGAGCGTCTCTCTAACTATATTCATGATGTGACCGTACCCGAGCATCAAGGCGGTGAGGGGCGTGGATGAATAAACACATCAGAGCTCGACTCAGACAAGCTCAGATGCTCGGTGAGCTCTCACCCTGTCCACGTGGTCATGTCGGCGCGGTGTTGTTTGAACCTCAGTCATGGGTGGTGATCTCTGATGGCTACAACGGACCACCAAGAGGCGGCGGTGATCTGTGTGGTGGTGATCACTGTGAGCGCGACGCTAGGCAGATCATCAGCGGGACCATGACAGAGGTGGGCTGTCATCACGCAGAGCTCAACGCGATCATCAACGCTGCACGTCGAGGGAGCTCCACGATGGGGGCTTGGTTGGCTGTGTCTCGGGTGCCCTGTCTCAATTGCGCCAAGGCGATTCACCACGCCGGTCTCTCTCGTGTTTATGTTATAACTGACTCCCAGGTTGAGCTCACCTGTCAGGGCGCGACCTACCTCGATGAGCATGGCGTGGAGGTGATGACGTGGAGTGGAGAGACCTAGACCTAGACGAGACAGTATGTGCTTGGTGCGGTGAGATAGAGCCCTGCTCATGTGACATCGGTCACTCATGCGAGCGCTCAAGTTGTGAGTGTGGTGATGAGTGTGAGTGTTGTGTCTTTGGTGACTGTGACTGTGAGAGCACTGAGCCATGAGCCGACAAGAGGAGACCTATGAGGAGAGGCGTCTAGCAGTGGTGCTCCTCGACCTCATAGGCTCAACTCAGTTTGTTGAGAAGGTGGGTGCTCATGACGCTGCTCGTCTGTTTCAATACCATGACAGGAGAGCGCGCACCCTCATGCATCGCTTCGGTGGTCGCGAGATCGACAGATCAGATGGATTCCTGCTGAGCTTCAATCGCGTGATTGATGCGGTCAACTTCGCGCTCTATTATCAGATGACCATCCCACCACTGACCAGGCTTGGCGCTCGAATCGGCATACACTGGGGAACAGTGGTGGAGGTGAAACAGCGTGAGCTTGATGTGATGGTGGGGGCTAAGCCGGTGGAGCTCGAGGGGCTCACCAAGAATATTGCAGCTAGGACCATGAGCATCTGCAAAGCGGGTCAAGTGCTCCTCACTCGTGACGCGTTCGCGTTGGTCAGGTCGAGGTCTGACAGGATGACGCCACGTGACACGCGCTTTGCATGTGTCGGGATCTACAAGTTTAAGGGCGTGAGAGAGCTACAGGTGATCTATGCAGTGGGCTCTGATATCAAAGATTTACAGCCACCAGAGGGAAACTCTAAGGTCATCAGGGTAGGAGGCCCAAAGAAGATTAAGAGCCGAGCTCGTCACCGTAAACTCTTGGAGTGGCTTGAGTGGTCGATCTATCGGGGAGCGCTCATCAGCTTTGGTTATCTCCTCGCGCACATGTACCCATACTTTAAATATAAGTTAGCACCGCTGATCGGTCGATTGATGGAGTTATATGAGCAGTATAGATGACGACAAGCGCACCCTGAGAGGGTGGTGGTTTAGCGTGATATTCATGGGCCTAGTAGTGGGGCTCATCGTGTTTCTAGCGTATGTGGATATAGTCAAAGAGAATCGTGATATCCTCATAGGAATCATCGGGATGCTCACGGGGTCGATCTCATCTATGCTAGCTGTAGCGTCAGGGCGTGACCCTGCAGAGGTCGAGCAGCTCAAGGATGACCTAGCGACCAAAGAAGCAGACAGACAGGCGCTAATTGCTAGACTCAGAGACGCTCACATCAACAGCCAATTAAAGTCAGATATGCTCATGGAGCTGCAGACAGCCATGATCAATCAACTTGCAGAGCTCAGGGTGGCGAACAGAAGAGAAGCCGATGTGAATCTAAATCAACATGTCGCTGAGTGGTTACCTGATACTGAACAGGAGAGCACTGAACAGAAGAGTAGTGACACATGAGCAGATTATCAGTATAATGGCGACTGTTTAGCTAAACCTAGGAGACCCCATGAGCGAGTCTAATTCAGGTGACACACCTCGACATATGAGGGCGCTATCGCCTCGATTCGGCGCTCGTGGCATTTCAGGCACACAGCTTAGCGGCGGTGTCATCGCCAAAGAGAGCAATGCTCAGCTGACCGGCCTCAACTGGGTCCAAGAGGCTGAAGAGATGTTGAGGACTGATCCCATTGTCAGGCGCTCATGGCACATGTTGCGCCAAACTCTGCTCTCTGCATCTTGGCGATTCGAGCCCGGCGTTGAGGGTGACCTCTTGGCTGAGGAGCTCGCGCGCTATGCTAATGAGTGTTGGGGGTTCGATGGTCACTCAGGTCAGATGACCACCTCATGGGAGGATCAACTGAGCTACCTCTTTGAGTTCGTGCCTGTCGGGTATCGATACGCCGAAGAGGTTTACAGAGTTGGTCCGGACTCAACAGGTAAAGTCAGAGTATGGCTCAGCCACTACGCAGATCGTGAGCCGAGCGCTCACAGCCGTTGGTTGAGCCGAGATGATCAGCACCTAGATGGAGTGATGCAGAATGTGGTGGGTGGTGGCAAGGTGCCCGAGCCCATCCCAGCTAACAAGCTCTTACTCCTCACACTTAATCGCACCGGCTCCAATTTCGAGGGCGTTGGGATGCTGAGACCTGTGTGGTGGTGGTGGCGCACTAAGCAGCGTGTCTCCAACCTCATGTGTGTTGGGCTCGACCGTTGGGCAGTACCCACCCCCAAGGTGGTAGTTGACCGCGCTGTAGCTGAACAGATCGGTCTCACCGATGGTGACATAGACGCGATGATCGATGACGCAGAGGCTCAAGCTCAAGCGTTCATCTCAGCCGAGCAGAGCTATCTAGTTGAGAACAGTGCAGTCAAGTTCGACACTTACGCAGCTACACCTAACCTCTATGCTGATGGCCCCATCAACATCATCACTAAGTGTGACTCTCAGATCGCGGCGGCGTTCTTAGCTCAATTCGCTGATCTCGGGAACACCGAGACTGGCGCGCGCTCAGTTGGCGAGATCCACCTAAGCGTGTTCAGACGTGCAGCGATTAATCTCTGTGATCTCGTGGCGTCTCAGGTGAGCGGTGTTGACCGTCGAGGAGGCGGGACCATCGGCAGGCTCATCAGGTGGAACTATGGAGCGGTTGACCCCTCCAAGCTACCCAAGCTCACACACACAGGTCTAGACACTGATGACCTAGCTGAGTCACTCGCGATGTTACCAGGTCTAGTTCAAGCAGGGCTCATTACACCTGACGACGAGCTTGAGCGCATCATCAGAGCTAAGCTTGGCGCGGGAGACCTGCCCGAAGATGCACAGCGCTCACCGCTAACAAGGGTGGCTACATCCGGCGGTGGTGGTGGTGGTGTGTCAGCTCTAGCAGAGCAGCTCATCAGGAGGCGTCGTAATGGTTAAGGCTATCAAACTGAGGACCAAAGCGCAGACACCCGCCAAGCCATCAGAGCGTAAGACAGGATCCAAGCGCAACCCCAAGGGCTCAGCTAGTGGCTCACGTGGTGGTATTGAAATTGGAGCAAACGCGATCAAGGCACTAGAGAGAGCTCGCGATAAGCACAACGCCAAGTACACCAAAAAGTCACGCCGCGTAGACCTCGGCACCCTCAAGGCGGTGTTCAGACGTGGGGCGGGTGCATTCAGTGTGAGTCATCGACCAGGTATGACTCGCAATCAGTGGGCACTAGCTCGCGTCAACACGTTCCTTAAATTGGTCGGGACAGGTCAGCGCAAAAGAGCATACAACACTGATCTAGACCTACTCCCCAAGGGGCACCCTCAGCGCACTGAGTCAGAGGCTAAGTCTGAATCACTCGCGCCGAGCCGTTATTCACACATTGACTTTACACCCCCTCAAGGGGCTCAAGACGCAGGCAAGCGCGCTCTAGAGGTCAGAGCTGACAAGCCACCATCACAGCGCGGCATGACTGAGGTTGGCATTGCTCGCGCTCGTGACCTTGCCAACGGTAAAGAGCTCAGCCCTGACACAGTTAAGCGCATGCTCAACTACTTCACTCGTCACGAGGGAGACAAGCAGGGCTCTACTTGGGATGACCAAGGGAAGGGTTGGCAGGCTTGGCATGGTTGGGGCGGTGACGCCGGCTTTGCTTGGGCTCGGAAAGTGGTTAAGCAGATGGACGCTGCAGACAAGAAGGCGCAAGCGCTCAGGGCATACTCTGAGGCGCTCAACGTCAGTTATGATATCCCCGATGGTCTCACCCTCGGTAGACCATTCAAGACGTTGAGCTTAGGTCAAGTGAGCTCGCGCATGAGTGGTGAGAACGTTGGCAAGGAGATCAGTGAGTCAATGCTGTCAGAGATGATCCGCGTCTTTAAAGAGAGACGACAGGAGGATCCTGTGATCATCGACTGGCAACATGCGACCTCTCCATATCAGAGCGGTCCACCTGCACCCCCTGAGAGCGGGAACGCTCTTGGACTTATCGTTGACCTCGAGCTCAGAGAGGATGGGCTTTACGCTTACCCTGCTTATAACGAGCGTGGTCTCAATGTGGTCAATGAGGCCGGTGGTGTCTTGTGGAGCTCCCCTGAGTTTTTAGCCGGTGAGGTCTTTGATCGCGCCGGTGGAGCCAAGGTCGGAGACGCGCAACTATTGGCTATTACCTTAACCCCAAGACCGGCCCAATCTCATGCGCAGATTGACCGTGTCATCTTAAACGAGAGGCTAGAGATGGATAACGTCGAAAGCATGTCTGTTGAAGATCTCCGCGCCATGCTCATCGCTAAAGATGAGATGGTCAAGGAGCTTGAAAACCAAATCAAAGAGATGAAGCAAGATGCTGAGTCTTCAATGATGGAGTCTAAGTCTGATGATGACGAGAAGCTCGCAGAGTCTAAGGACGATGAAGAGAAGCTCGCAGAGTCAGAGGACCATGACGAAAAGAAAGAGAACTACAAGATGAGTGAGACAGCAGTTGAGCCAACACTCCTCAATGAGATCAACGCGTTACGCGAGAGCAACAACGCTCTCACTGAGCGACTTGAGAAGATCGAGGCTGAGAAGCTTGAGATTGAGAAGCGCGAGGCCGTGAGCACACTCCTCCGCGACGGTCGCATCACACCCGCTGAAGAGAGCGTAGCCGGCAAAGCTTGGGCTATGCGTGAGCTTCAGCCTGAGTTCTGGCAGATGTTCTCTGAGCGTCAGCCTTCAAGCGCTATCCCTCTTGCAGAGGTTGGTCATGGCGCATCAGGTCGAGAGATCACTCGTCAATCATTGGATGGTGAGGTTCGTAAACTCGCCTCTGAGAAATCAATCACATACTCTGAGGCGTTGGTCCAATTCCGCGCTCAGAACCCCGATTACTACAATCAAGCGTTTGGAGGCTGATCATGGCTAACACAGACAATAAGATTTCATTCATCGCTGATGGTGCTGTCACTGAGTATGCAGTGGTCTCACTCACCGCAGCAGGTAAAGTTTCAGTCACCACAGCCGCAACTGACAACAAGGTTGTTGGCATCGCTCAGCGCGCGTGTGCTGATGGAGAGAGCGTTGAGGTCGTTGTTCACGGCATCACTCGCGCCATCGTGGGAGACGCTGACATTGTCCCTGCTAAGCCAATTCTCAGCGCTACCACAGCAGGCAAGCTTCAGGCGTGTGAGTCAGGTGATACCACGTTCTTTCCCATCGCGCGTCTGATCCCCAATATCAATCAGGTCAGCTTTGCCGATGGTGATCAGTGCTTCGTGTACTTCCACGGCCCTAGCAGCCTCAACGCTTAAGGAGTAGTTAGACATGGCTAGCTCATACAGTAATCTTCATCCGGTCGATCAGATCCTCACTAGCCTCGTCGTTGAGGCTGTGCCATCTGATGACCAACTCATCGCTGACCAGTGCATGGAGACCATCACGGTCCCTGAGCGCTCAGGGACACTGCTCCTCGAGGAGACGCGCAACTTTATGGGCGCAGGCGCAGGGCTCGACCTTGAGCGCGCACCTGGTGCATCACGCGCATCCATCGGCGGGTTCGACCGCTCAAGCCAGACTTTCAAGGCGAAGATCTACGCAGCTCAAGACAGCATTGCGATGGAGGACATCTTCGACTCTCAGTACCCAGGTTCTGAGGAGCAGCGCATCGCTAAGAAGGTAGCGCGCGTGATGAAGCTCGCGCGTGAGAAGCGCGCGGCTGACATCCTCTTCGACTCGACCGCGTTCAACTC
>BCSF01000390.1_pt1 | contig 18102 bp, 21 predicted proteins | sample 1016431 | NCBI WGS metagenome assembly BCSF01 (sample SAMD00045685;SAMD00045686;SAMD00045687;SAMD00045688;SAMD00045689;SAMD00045690;SAMD00045691;SAMD00045692;SAMD00045684;SAMD00045690;SAMD00045691;SAMD00045692;SAMD00045684;SAMD00045685;SAMD00045686;SAMD00045687;SAMD00045688;SAMD00045689, study...
GGTGCACGTTACGCACGTATGCAATACCCTCTTTCTCAAGAAAATCAAAATGATTTTGCGCGGCCTTGAGTTGTTTGCCCTGTTCCACCTGTATATCAGCAAGGGCCTTTGTTTGCTTCTCAAGGTCTTGCGCGGCCTTCTCTGCAAACTTGCCCACCCTTTGCTCGCGCCTCATTTCTGCGGCCTCTGAGGCGGTGATCTGGCCCGTTAGTTTTTGATACTCAAAAGAAAGATCGTTGACGCTGGCAGCGTTTGCCAAAAGACCCGCCTCAGCACTATCAAAGGCTGCCGTACTTGCTTTAATGCTCTTGTTGGTTTCCTCTATCGCCTTAGCAAACTCTTTCTGGCTTGCCTCATTGCGTCTGGTGGCCGCTGTGAGTGCGGCATAGGCTGCAATAAGACCACCGATAACGACAGTAGCACCGATCAAAAGCGGGTTTGATGATGACAATGCACGACCAAGACCACGCAACGCGCCAGCGGCACCCATAGCAACATCAGCCATACCCGCAAGCTCTGGAGTGAGCGCGCCAGCGGTTTGCCCAAGGAACTGCATAGATCCCGACATGGCACGCGCATCTCTTCTCAAGTTTTTAAATGATGATGCTGTGCGTTTGGTCTGTTGCTCGGTTTTCTTTAAACCCTGCTGGGCCTTGCCTGTCTCAACGTCCAGTATGTATTCAACGGTCGTGCTCATAGTATATCCGCCAGATCAATGATTGAGATATTTGGAAAAATCATGTCCTTCTTACGCTTGCCCTTTTTGAGTATACGCTTAATGCGGTCACCCCGCGCACGCACACACTGCACACAAACCAAGAGATCACTCCATGATAACTTAGCCACCTCACTGGGTAATATACCATAAGTACGCCCGATTATGTCGTACATATGGACTACCTCCTCGTCATCAACGAAAGGACTTGAGCCGATCGCTCGCCTCCTTGTGCCCTTCCATTGCACGAGCGAGAATGGCTTTACGGTCTGTGCTGTTGAGCATGCCCACCCACAAACGATTTTGTTTTGCGTTTTGCTGGTCAACCACACTGACAAGGTGCAAGGGTTCCCATGTTTGCCCGCCATCTTTCGAGCACCGTTTTACACACCGCATGAGCAAACGATCTTCTCTCTCTGCAATACGCTCCATTTGCTCTGGTGATATTGTTGAGGTGATCTTCAAAAGTTCCTCAATGTCGTCAAGATCACCGCTCTCAACCTTTGCGGCAATGCGTTGTGTTTCTTTTATTTGTTCTTTGTTTTGGCCCTTAAAAATCGCACTTGCGATCATGGCACTTGCAAGGCCAGCGGCCTCGGCTTCAGATGGAGATAAGATCCGGCCCTCTATCTTGACCAAGCCATCAAAGGCATCGATCACAAAAGACGCGGATGCAATAATCTCCTCAAGGATATTTTTATCCATTATTGCACCTCGTTGGTTGTTGTTAGTTTCCTGTACCTGTTGCATCATCATTGACAAGGGTAATTTTGAAAGCTGGATTAGTGCCCGCGATACCCATAAAAGTAACCGTGCGCTCGATGCGGCCAAAAGATGTAACGTCATCAGAGTAGTCTACAATCTTGGCATTGCGTAGCAAGAATGTGACAGAATCATCACCACTTGTAAACGCAAGCTCTACATCAGAAGCATCACCATCTAACTGTGAGTTGTATAGATTCTCGTCCTCAAGGTCAAGCGTACAGGTAATCATAACCTCACGCACATCACTGATCTGTGGTTGGCCTGTGAGTTTTGATCCTAGGTTGTTGACTCGTTCAAGTTTGTTATCAATGCTAAACTCAAAAGAGCGCACTGTGTAGGTGTTTGAGTTATATGACAGTGTGCCCGCTTGATGATGGAAGATCTGAGAGCCTGTACCAAAAGAGGGAGAGATCGCGGTCGTACGTGCACCAGCTGTTTCTGCAATAACCTCAACAGACACGCTTGCCTCGGCACCTGCCTCACAAGAGAAAGTGAATGATGTAACCATGCACCCCTCAAACTTCTCCATCTTGCCTGTACCTCTTTGCACCTCCATTGTGAGCGAGTCAAGGGTTGGGCTCGTGGATATGTCACGAGGCTCAAAGACGTGCGTATAAGGGTTTGATCCTGTTGTGGTTACATTGGCACCACAGGCAACCTCGATAAGTAGGCCCATGCCACGAAAGAAGGCGGGCATCTCGATGGATCCACCTGCAACCTCAAAAGCATCAAAGGTAGCAACCGCAAAACCCGTATCACTTGGCGAGAGGTGTGTTGTCTGTTCCCGCTCTTGTGAGCGCGACATGGACACCGATGTCACTAGGTTTGATATGGTGGGGCTTACGGGTGTCCCATAAGTTGATTCCTTTGCGTATTTGATAAAGGCCGATCGGCCAAATCTTAAAGCCATTGTTACTCCTTAGCTTGATGGTAGCTGATCGCGTACCTGTATTAAACATCTTATATCGATCTGTTGTGTTTCTGTCGTGTATACCCTGCACACAAGAGCATAATCGGTGTCATCGGTTCCACCCTTTGCCCTTACGCGTACATGGCCCGCAATAAATCTCGTTTCGTCCTCATCATATCGGCCAGTATCGTTGGTGTTGCTCGAGTCTAGTGAGAGCACGTTGACATATTCGATACCCTCATACAATAGTCGATTGTTGTATTTTGTGGCCCTGCTCCCAAAGAGGTTATCTACAGCAAAATAGACATCAATCTCATCAGTGGTGCTCTTTACAAAGGTGGTCTGTGGCACGCTTGAAGGCGCACGCAGCAAAGGCTGGGACACGAGGAAGGCGGTAGGCCTTGAAAGCTCTATATAACCAGCGAGCGGTGTTGCAATGGTGGTCGATGTTGACAAGTCACTCGCTTGATCAGGGTTTGCAAAATAAACATAGGCGATCGAGATGGTCTGCCCTTTGATTCCATAGTTGTCGATCTGGAGCGTCAAGATCCGATCGCTATAGTTCGCACCACCTTTGCGCGAAAAGTCAAGCAGTTGACCTGTGGCGCTCACGACAATAACATCAAAAAAGTCTGATCGTATGTTGTCCCAAAAGAGATCCCAGTCACTGGGGATCGTCACCTCAACATCACGAGGATTGACTGCCGAGTCACCTGTTGCCGAGGCATCAATGGCGATCGGTTGTCTTTGTCTCCATGCACTATCGTACCATGTCATATCTATATCCCTGTGTCACTTTGGGAGTACACCTGTACCTCAATGTAACCGATACCAACACCCTCGATGCCATATCGATCGCCATCTTCCGCCACAAACGCACACTTTATATCATCAACTATAGCATTAAGCTCGATCTGTCTATTGGCAACCAGTGCCTCTACCATATCCTCAACGAGATCCATGGCGTTGACCGTGCGCTCTTCAACATTTGCACCACCTACAAAAGCATAGACCTCGAACGTGTTGGTAATGCGATACCGCCCAAGGCTTTGCCCAAAGTCGCTGGCGGCCTGCACAAAAGACACACACGCAAAAGGCAGATAAGGCGGGTCAATGATTGCACCGATCTGCACCTTGTTTTGCATGTCAAGACCACTCTCACCGCTTGAGTAATCAACAGCGATAAGCTCTTGTATCTTTTCAACGATCTGACGTGTACGAGATGCCATTACCTACCCTCCACAGACAAAGAGAGAAGGTTACGCAATTCCTTTACAACGTCATTTGTGGCAACCTCTTTCATGGCTCGACCCATAAACAAACGAGGTTGCATGTATCTTGTGCCAAACTCAACGAATTTGGCATACCGCACAGGTGCACCCTTTGTATTACCGCCCGCCATAAGTATCATCCGAGGTCTTGCGTCTTTGGTGGACACAAGCCCAGTGATCGATGACCTGAGGCGGCCCGTACGCACACGAGGGTAATCTGTTGCGTTGCGTTTTGCTTCTGCCTCGGCTTTGAGACTCAAGACCTTTAAGCGCTCAAAGAGTACCTTTACCAAACGCTGATCGGCTTTGCGCATCCTATTTTGGAATTGCTTTAAAGTGATCTGTTTTGCCATGTGTCACCTCAAAAGATTTGCCGAGATTCTCTGAATGGTGCAAGGATCTCCTTGACCTCAGGCGGCATGCTTTTGGGTGATATGGAGATTGTAGCCGCTCTTTGTGTGATGCTATCTTTGCCTTGAGTGGCTTTATTGCGGTGCAGCTGAGAGGCCCACACGCAGATCCCATGCTCAAGATCCGCTGGGAGATTGCTATTTGCAAACCCTGCATTACACACAACTTTTATGGCACGATACCCACGATCAAAGGTATCGCTTGCGGTTACTGGGTTGAGAATAACCTGCCCCAGATAGCGATCGAGCGAGTATGTATCTGCATCGATCAACGTGTTGGATCCGTATTGGCGATCAATGTCGCTGTGTATTGAGGTGATAGTTTGCACAGGACGGATCGGTAACTGTAAAACATCACCACGGGCATGAGTAGGCCCGTCAAGATATATTGTGTATGTTGTTTCCAACATACGTGGAGAGGCCAAAGAATCAGGCTTTGGCCACCCCATGTAGCGCGCAGTGGCCGCTTCCACACGATCGAGCAATGCCTCGAGATCAGTATTGGCGGCTGTGCCAGTGATCTCGGGCAAGTACTGTCTCAATGTGGTAACGGTCACCATTGCCATGATTAAACGTCTCGTCTTGGCTCAAAAACAAGCAGGATACCGCCATCGAAAGCCATGCCACTTGTACCATTTTGATCAAAGGTGATTTTTAACTCACCAAGATCATCAAAGTCAAGGGCCTCACCGCCAGAGAGAGCGATTGATTCGGCAGCACCGGCAGCCATATCATCTGTCTCAAAGCTACGAGATCCGAGGTCATCGGTTCCCTGCAAGAGCTTGATCTCAACGTAATCAGTACCATCAGCAGTAACAGCAGTGTCGGCGACAAGACGCACCTCTTTAAGAGTGGCTTTGCGGTAACAAGGGACATGCTCAGAGCTATCGCTTGCGCTTGCGCTTACTTCTAGCTTTTTGTATATTACAAATTCCATTTTAAAACTCCTTTACGCTGATGGCATGTTGAAGCCAAACGCTACGTTTTTGGCTGTGTCAAGGTCGAGAGTGTCGAAAGTGGCTCTCATTGTCGAAACCATTTCAGTAGCACCCACATCGATTTTGCGATCTGTTTCAACGAGGATCCCTCTACGCTCAAAGATATACCATGAAGGTGTGTGAGCTAGAATAATACCTGTTGTGGATCCTGAGCCTGTATATTTACCTGATGAATGAAGGTCAGCTGAGATAAATCTGGACATCAATATAGGCATACCCGCGATTGAGGCCAGCTGGCCAGTTCTTATTGTCGCGGCGGGTCCATACTTATCAATGGTTACAACCTCGTCAAGATCAAGGAGGTTAGCCAATACCGCCTCGGGTGAGGCAAACATAACAACGTCTTGCATTGCAAGTTCACCCATAAGCGCCTTAAGGCTCAAAATGGTATCAAATCCAAAAGTACCAGATGTCATGTTGAGAGTGGTAGCTCGATCAAAAGCCTGTTTACGCATACCCTTGAACATGCGTCTATGGTCTGAGCTACCACCGAGGCCGCTTGCGCCCCAGCGAGATCTAATGTTCCAGTTAGCTATATCATCTTGGTGTGTCGCTGTTGTGTCACCGTTGATAAGTGCATCTTCCATCGCATCAACAAGATCCATACTGATCTGGCGTTGCAATGCAGGGATAACCGCCACAGCACTATCCTCTTGGGCTGCATCATCGATAAGATAACGACATGCAAGGCCTTTGATGGAGATAGACTTTTGTGAGGTTGTTACCGTGCTTGCTTGGTACTGAGATGGATTATCGTTGCTGACCTTTCCTTTCAAATAAGGACGGCCCCCGCGCTCAAGTCTGGGCACCAGTATAGTCTGGCGCTCAACTGCTTGCTTTTGGAGGTTGTCGGCTACAACACGAGGCAGCTGTGAGCGATCCTCGATGTTAAAATAAAGGTTAGCAGCAAACTGATCGGGTATCCATTCCGCACCCTCAGAAGCACTGTCGTTGAAGGCTTTTGTTATGGCAGGCTTCAAAAAAGAGGGCGCCTTTTGAAGATGTTTCCACAGCTTGAGATCGCTCTTTGGTGTGTTAGGTGTATTCATGACCATACGAGCCAGTGAACGCTCTTTATTGATGCGTATAAGATCAGCATGCCACTGGTTGACAGGCTCATCAGTATCGAGTAGCCCTTTCTCTTCAACGGTAACAGTACCACGTCCAGCGATCTGTACATTGCGTTTTTCAGCAGACCACCGAACACCCTTCTCGCCTACAAAAGACTTGAGCATATAATCAGGCCCGTTGATGTGATCATCTTTGATCTGTGGTTGTACGTTTGCCTCTTGGATCAGGCGCTGGGCGCGCTTGAGATCGTCAAGTTGCTTCTCAAATTGAGAGAGCTTTTCTGTTGAGGTGCGTTGATGCGTCTTGATACCCTCAAGGATCGCCTTTGCCTCATTTACGAGTTTATTATCACTCATTGGTTATCTCCTACTAGGATAAAAGCGCAGACAAAAACGCGCGCTCTTGTTGGGTTAAAAACTTTTTCTCTTTGTCGTCATCTTCCTCAAGGTCGTCATCTTCCATGGCGCGATCTTCCTCTTCGGGATCTTTGTAGCCATCTTCCTCAAGATCTTCATCATCACGCATGGCCTCTTCTACCTCTGGCATATCCTCCATCTCGTGACGAGCATAGGTTACAATTACGACATCATCCTTCATCTCAACGTCAAGGATGTGTTTTAGGTTCGATACTTTAAAAGAGCGGTTTTGCATATCATATCCTTTGGCGGCAACAGCCTCACCATTTGCGGGAATAGTTACGATTGAGATCTCGAGAAGCTCGGCCTTGTCGAAGTACTGACCGCTTTGCCCGTGCGCTGGGTGCGACTTTTCGAGCATGTTGCGCGGTGTAGCATCGAGTGGATTAAAACCCACACTCACAGCATTCATAAATCCTGCTTTGGTTTTGCGGGCTATCTCTTTGGCCTGTGGATCGTCCATATCAAACTCAACATCAACGATAAGCTGGCCATCAACCACATCAACCTCACCGCGTCCTATTGGCAATGAGTTTGCATTGTGGTTGAGGAGTATCACGGGATTTTTTCGATACTTGCCAAGATCCCATCCGCGCTGGTTTATGACATCACCATAGCGATCAGGGTTTGCAGTGGAAGCTATAAAGCTCACCACAGGCCCCTCGCTGGCCTTCTCGCGCAAGATCTCACACTGAAGATTCTTTATGTACATGTGCACCTCTATAACACTTTATACACTAAAAGCGGGCCCTTTGCAACGTACAATAAAAAGGCAATAAAAAAGGCGCCCATGAAGAGCGCCACAAACATTGGAGATTGATGAGATTATCTAATCCCAAGATCTTGTAATGTCAATCCATTGCTTTGGAGAATGGCTCGAGCTTTTTCTTTGCCGATGAGTTTGATGAGTTTGCGAGCGTCTCGTGTGGTGTAGGTTTTGTGCATTGTGTTGGCTCCTTTTGTGGGTTTGAGTATGAAGAGGGTTGCAAGGGTGCAGGAAAGAATACAGATATAAACAAGGGCGGGTTTGATAAAGGTTGTGGCAATATAAACAAGGGTCATCATTGATCACCTCCTGCTGTGCTTGCAGTTATGAATTGGATCGGATTTATGGCCGTGCATATATAATAGACATCATCTATATGGACAAGATCGCCTACTTTCGCGCTCTTTTTAAAGCTGGCATTCTCGATAAACTCGTCTATGCTTATACAGTCCGTTTCTACAAAACGATGACTTAGGATCGGATCTGTTATCGAGTTTGTAGACTGTGGGACTGGTGTGCCTCGTGATTGTTGTGGTTTACTGTCTGTCTTTGTGTCGATCGCTGGTTGGTCATCATAAACAATCATATCAATAAAGGTCACCTCTTCAATGTCATCAAACTCATAAACGAGCATGTCCATTGTGGCGGGTGTCTTTTGTATGCAGGTGATAGATCCGCTCCTCCAAGTGATCAGGATACCTGTGACTGTTTTGCGGTTGAGCTGTTGGCTGTGTAGTTGTATGGACATTGTAGTTACTCCTTGTGTGGTTGGTTATTGGTTGCGAATTTACGTATTTGATAATCAGGAGTTTCATATTCACCATGCGACAGATAATAAATGTCAGATGTTGTGAATTTACTGGCTGTGAGCTGTCGTGTGATCCCTTTGTCTGAGAGATACTTGAGTGCCGCGCCCCTTGTTCTGAATGTCTTGATTACACCATCTGAGAGAAGGGGGCCGTTACTGGGGGTGTTGAAGGTGTTTTCAAAATAGTAGTATGTTACTCGTATGTAATACATGATTGTTGCTCCTTGTGTGGTTGTGCCCGCGCTCATGCGGGCGGTTGGTTGGTTGTTATACGTGGTCTTTGAGTTCGAGGTATCTTTTCCATTGTATTGCCTTTCTTTTAGCTCTTGCTCTCGTCTTACATACACCTTGTTTTACAACGATAGTGATTGCATAATGTCCATTTTCATTCATTTCGCTTGTAGGTGTGACTTTCTCAACAATGTATGAAAACGTGTTGTTTTCATTCTTTTTTGTGTTCCATGTAAAGTATGTCGCCATTGTTTTTCCTTGTGTGTTAGTTGGTTAGTACTAATACATTATCATATAATGAGAAGAGTGCAAGGATTTTCTTACTTTCTTTTGAAAAATAAATCAATACATGCCTCTCGCACCTCTCCCTCAAGGGTTTCACACGATCCTTGAATGACCTTTGTATTGGCGAGGTTTGATATTTCCGAGCAATCCTGTTGAGAGGTTTGTGCATCGATCCCGCGCTGTTGCATGCGACAAAACATCTCACGACACAGGAGATCGTCTTTGGCCTCTATGTATTCTTTTGAGCAAGGCACCACGAGAAGATCTAGATCGATCAACTCCTTTTGCACCTCAACTTGACCCTTTGCAACCTCATCACCACCAACCGCAACCACAACGGGCTCGGGCTTCTTTGTGGCCTTTTGCATACCGACCGCACCACCTGCACCCACAAGGATACCAATGAGCACCGCAATACCTAACTCAATCATTTTGCTACCTCCTCTCATCATAATACCAGAGTAATAATCCAATCCCTATCAAAAGCCATAAGACGATCATTGCAATCTTTTCAATCGGCATCTCAACCCTCCACTATTGGGAGCACAGTACAACGACAGTTGATGTCCTCAGATGGCACACCAAAGGCGCTGGGGCTTGCGCTCTGTTGACCTGTTGACGGCACGGTAAACATCTCATTGACACCCACGATCTGGCCGTCAAGCTCTTGGTGCGTCTCTCTTACGAGGTCATCACGCGCAGATAGCCACTCTTTGCGAATGTTGATCCCGTCCTTCATCGCTGTGTTGTATGCCTGTACACTTGCAAGGTTGATCGCCTTTGTGCTTTCAGTGCGTGCAATGGTGCGAGAGCGCCTTATACCAAACGATGTACTTTGCGATATGCTTTGCGCTATATCATCAACACTATCACCCTCAAGCAGGCCCTTCTCGATGACCGCCTTGAGCTTGTTGGCTGTACTTTGTGCAATGTTCATTGATGTAAAATCAACCGCCTCAACCGCAGCCTCACGCGATCCAAAGGTGAGATCCAGAGGCAGTGTACGACCCGCACTTTTATACACCTCATTGAGGGCATCATTGCCACTCAACGACCACACAGCGATCCATTGTCGACCCAGCTGTTTTTGCAGTATCCTTGTTTCCTCAGCAATGCCCAACAGCTCACCCCAATCGATCGGCATAGGTTTCTGGCTACCATTGACAAGGATATAGCGATCAGCGCGTATCATGTACCGCTTTCTCGCACCCCTCAAGTAATCGTATATGGTGCGCTGTATCATCTTTTCAGCGGGCTTTTGCGCCTTCTCGACCCATGATCGCCACACCATCGATCGATCCTGCTTGCCTTGTATCTTGCGCTTCTCTTCCTCAATAAGCTCTTTCATGTACGTTTGGCCCTTCTCACCTACCACAAACCATTTTATTTGTGCGACAGTGCCCGCGAGCCTAAAGTCTTGAAGATGACGCGCGGCCCATGCTTCTCTCTTGCGGATCGCCATCTCTTCTGTATCGGTCTTTGGCTTTTTGTCCTCTCTGTTGACGATGGGAGCGAGTCGCCTGTATTGGTTATTACCTTCGATGTTTCCACCCTTGCGCCAGATCTGTGGCCAGTTGTCTTTGAGGTCTTGTGCGTATTTTGCATCAAAGACCTTGTATTGGCTATTGGATAGCGACACCTCACGATCGTCACCTCTTGCGGGAAAATTTGTAACCTCATTGTTTTTGTTCTCTGGCTCTTCCCAAGGTGCGATCGGTGCACTCTCACCAAAGCGATCATATAGCTCTTTGATCTCATTGTATAGGCGTTCTTTGTCGTTTTGCGTAGCGCCTGAAAGGTTGTAGTATCCACCGCCAAACTTAGGCTCGCCTCGTACCGATGAGCCAGCGGCAACCACACCGCGAAACACGATCTTGAGATCACCATCAACCATCTTTGCAACAGGCAAACGATAGGCATCAGGATCATCAGTGCCGCCACGATTTACAAAGAGGAAGGCTTGCGCATATCGCTCCATATCAGGATCATCACCTAAGATCTTGCGGGCCTCACGTTTTGTGAATCCCCACCCTGTATCTTTGGGTGCAAGCTCAAGATCCTTATATCCATAAATAAGATGCTTTTGCTCTTTGTCATCCTCGGCATTGCTTAATGGGTGCTCATCAGGCAATAAATCAGTATCATATGGCCGCCTTCTATACTTGCCTGTCCTCAAGGCATAGAGTAAACCATTGACACGCGCCATTCCCCACTGGGGGCCACTGGACACCGAGGGTCTCACACTTTCAGGATTACCCTCGTAGGCGGCCAACCCACGATGATATGACACCGCCAGATAGTTGCTGTTGGTTAGCTTTTTCTTTGGGTTGTCACCGTACTCCTCATTGTGATCGGAAGCCTTTTTTTTTAAGGCTTTTTGTGTTGATGCTGGTAAGGCTTCCATTGCCTCTTTTGCGTTGCTCTTCTTTCCGAGATCAACCTCTTTTGTTTCGCTTGAGATAGCTCGTAAGATCATCTCCATGGCGCGCACGTTTTGCCCCTCTTCATCACCGACATCCTCGGCAGGTGATTCCCTCTCATCAGCGGCCACGAGCGGCGAGTCCTCCATGCCCTCGTACTGATACGCGTCACCTGCATTCATGCCGTTTAGGATATGCTTGGTTATACGGTCAAGCTGTGCATTGCGTATATCTTGCAGGGCCTCAACACCTGAATAATCCACCTCAACCCGTAGATCTTTATCAAACCTTTTGGCGATCTGTGTGAGAAGGAATGATAACCGCTTGCCTCTCTTGGTCTGTACCTCCCAGTAGTTCTGTGCCTGCTGGCGGCTGACGGCAAAATTGGCCGAATTATCACCGAGCACACTCGGGGGGACTCCGAAAACGGCAGAAATTGCCTGTCTTGTGTAGTCGCGTACACTTTGAAACTCAAGATCACGAGGTGATATTTGTAGCGGGTCGATCTTTACCTGTCCACTAAGCACCATGGCACCACCCTCACTACTCATGCCACGATATGCGTCAAGTATGGCTCGCCTTTGCTCATAATCCCATATATCCGCCTCATCAGCGGGAGAGATGAGTATATCAGGTCGGCCCTTTTTGGCACTGTCGCTGGCTAGCTTCTGCGCGCTTATATCCGCACTGATCTCACGTTGCAGGGGTTGCACACCACCAACACCATAGAGCGCATTGACACCGCCCGCCCATGATGCGCTTTGCGCATACACAACACGATCGATCCCATACTCCACCACAGCACCACTGTCCTCAAACTCAAAGCCCTTTATGCCCATCACGGGATCGGTGATGATCTTGGTTTGCTCTGGGTGCAATCTAAACAGTGAGGTTGGTACATCGGTTGGCCCAGCGAGCAATACATAGCAACCACCACTCAACATGAGATCCACGATCAACTGCTCACGAAACGAGAAGCCGTCCTTATAGGTGGAAGGTTGATCCATAAGATCCAAAAAAGGATGCTCATCGATGATCTCGCTCTTGTCACCTTTGCCTCGTATGAGCTTGATCGGCAATGCAGCCAGATCCTGTGATGCCCTTGAAACAGCGGCATAAACATATCCATGTGAAGCAAACGCAGCCATGGAGAGCTTTGCGGGGTAGGGGTTTGGTGCACCTTGCGAACGTGACCAATCAGCACCGTGCGCGGGCCTCTCAGGCTTGTCAACAGGTTTTGCAAATGCTTTTGTTATTGGGGAAAAGACGCGGGCCCAGAATGACATGGGCTTTGCAGGTAGATCAGACATAAACACCTCACATGCCCAATATAGCACGATCGAGGCACTGTTGCCCAAATACACAAAAGCCCGCTCAAGGCGGGCGGTGTGAGGCGGTTTGTGATTACTCACCACACAACCACATCCATGATTCAGCATTGTCATCGAGCTTTTTCTCTTTTTTCACTGGCTCAACATCACTAATCTTGTTTTTAGCATACACGGATGGTGACATTGAGTATCGTCCATATGGCTCAACATATTCAGAATCACGATATACTTTTATACGCTTGTTGACGGTCTCGCGTAACGGGCTTGATATGGTGATGGTCTTAGCTGTGCGCTTCACAACAGTCCACTTGACTTTTAAGTTGCTGTCAGTAACAAAGTTCATGATATAAGATGCACCTACCTCAAATCTGGCAACCTTATCACACTGCTGGTTCTTGCACTCATTGGCAATAGATCGATACAGTTTAGATAACTGCTGTGCATTCTTATTATCAGGGAAATAACGCAACATGCTGTTTGCATAGTTGATACCCTTCTCTGTTTTGTAAAAGTTGGATCTGTATTCCATGGTCTTAATGAAGCAGTGATCTTCTTTGGTGATGTCGAAACGTACATTACCAAAATAGAGTTTTCCACCGATGTAAACATCAATCCAGATCTTGCGATAGTTGATGGTGGTCTGTGCAAGCTCTTTGAGGGTTGCGTTGAGCTGGTTGATGTCAGCATATTTTTTGATGTACTTGCGCTCGGCTTCAAGGTCTGTGATACGGAATGAGATTGACATTGTTTTCTCCTGTGTGTTAGTTTGTTATGTCATTATATTATAATGAAAGAATAAGACCGTCAAGATCTTTTTTTGATCTTTTTTAATCTCGCATCATGTCACGCGCCTGTAACCTCTCAAGGCCCCTCCTAAACTCACGCTCGTCATAATCAAACATGGCCTTAATCTCTTCGTATGGCAGCGCCTCATCTTTGAGAATAGCGCTCATCAGGTCATCACAACCGCTCTCTCCATGTATACCACTGTATGCAATGATCTGGTTACGCAACATTGATCGATGGGATAGGATCTCAAGTTGTAGCTTGACCAACAGATCAAGACCACGCGATAGTTTTTTGATGCTTGCCAGTATACGTAGCTCTAAAGTCTGCGGATCTTCATAATCAACCTTTCTCATTTCAAATCTCCAAAGAGTGATAGCTGTGCATTCTCTCGCTTATACTGTTCCTTAGCCCAGCGCACGCGCCCCTCGATAATAGGCAGATAATCATCAGTCATCTCCATACCCACAACATCAAAGCCCTCAAGGATACCCGCCATCAGTGTTGTACCACTGCCCGCAAAAGGATCGAGTATGGTGGATCCTCTTTGCCCACCAATGAGACGACAACACCATCTCATCAACTTGAGAGGCTTGACGGTTGGATGTATGTTGTGGATTGGTTGCTTATAGTTTGCGCCTGAGTAGGGATTGTTGCCGTCACCATAAGATCCCTCAAGACCTGCCGATCCTTCTTTGCGGCCTGTAAGCTCGGATCTGGTTTTGCTTTGAAGGTGCTCAAGACCCTCCTCACGTTCTGATCGTGATGCTTTTGGGCACTGATAAAGGTTTGCGGGCCAGCGGCCCTTTTTATTGGGTGTGTTGATCGTTGCGCCCTTATATCCATAGACCTCCGATCCTACGTTGCTATCCTTTCCACTTGGCCCTCGATCCATAGGCTCCCAAATCTCAGTATCACCCACCCAGCAAGAGTCGCCAAAAGCAAACCGACACCCATCTATGTTGAGCGCACCTGTGCCATGCTTGATCACGTTTTTCGCAATGGTGAGGCCTTGCTCAAGAGGTTTACGCAAGAGGAGCGCAGGCTCAACAGCTGGCTTAAGCGCGGTGCCAAAGCCATCCCATCTTTGTGCGTCTTGTGTGGCGGGTTTTGTAATATTAATCTTTCCAGATGCAACATTGCCACCAACCAAATCAGACCCATCGAAAACACGGGATACACTGTAATTACCTACAACCTCACGCACTGCCCCCGCCTCACGATCGATCGCTTTGCTTATATCGTGCGACTTTGGGAATCCACTGAAATAACACCAGTGAAGCATATCTCGCACGCGCCATCCGCCTTGCTGTGCCGCCATACCCAAAGCGCAAACGGTACGCGTTGACGAGAAGGCTATCATATGTCCACCGGGTTTAATCACCCTCAAGCACTCAGCAAAGAAATTGTGACATGGTACAGCGCTATCCCATGATTTGCCCATGAAGCCCTTGACGTTGTGCCCTTCTTCAAGATCGGCCCATGTTCGCATGATGCCATCTCCACTCATGCCATAGGGTGGATCGGTTACAATCGCGTCTATACTGTTTGAGGGTAAACTCCTCAACAGCTCCATGCAATCACCGTGTAGGATCTTTGCGGTTGGCATGTCTGCCCATAAATCTTTTGTCATATTACTCTCCTCGTGTGTATTGTCTATTGTGTTTAAAAGGTTGGTGTCGTCATCACTGCATTGATAGAGATTTGCAGGCCAACGGCCTTGAGGATGGCCGCCTGTTTGCATTTCTTTTGACCCTAATCCAAACATTGAATTTCTTTTTGACGTATTCCCTAACGTGTCAGCATCTTGAGGCCCCACCCAGCAAGGATCACCATACCCAAAGCGACACTCATCAATATTAAGAGCACCTGCACCATGCTTTTGCACATTGCTCGCTATACTCAAGCCCTTCTCGAGCGGTTTACGTAATAGTAATGCAGGCCTCACGCACTGCATCAATCCATACTCACCCATTACCTACTCCTGTGTTTATTGTATCTGTACAAAAATGCACACTCGTACCTCAAGGCATCGAGTCCATGATCAAAAGCCTTCTCAGGTCGATCTTTGCCCTTTGTTTTGCTCCATTTGTACTTTCTAAATTCTTTAATCAACTCTTTGCATGAGCTAAACACCACGAGCGCTGGCTTGCCCTCAGCATCGAGCTTGAGTCTATCCTTGACGAGGTTGATGGTTTCCATCACTCCATAGTGCTTAGGCGCGGCTTTGGTGTGTAATCCCAGCTCACGCGCCAGCAACAATCGCCCGTCCTTGCTTTCAGGGTCCGCCACGATCCACCGCATTGCGCCATCTTTGGCACCCAGTGCTTTAATCATTCGCCCGTTTTCAAGTGTGGTTTTTTCTGTCTTGTAGTACTCGCGGTAGACATACAGCACATCTCTATCCTGATCGTGTGCAATCCACAGGCATGCAAAGGGGTTGCGCACACCAAAGTCGATCGCCATATCACGAGGCCAATCCTCTGGTATCTCAAAGGGTTTGCATACATGCACAGCGCGATCAAACTCAGGATACACAAGACCGCTCTGGCTTGTAAACATACCAAAGAGACGCGCGTTCTGTGATGCTTCACTCAAGTGTGCAACAGCTCTCCTGAGCTTATTGCTCGATATGTACGGATTATCCAAGCCACTGAGCGCATAACGATCAAAGCCTTGAGGAGGGTTGTCTACAAAAAAGTCATACATAAAAGATAGGCCCTTGAGCGGTGTGGCAGTGATCAGGCACTTGCCTTTTGTGTCCACTGTACGAAGCATGCACTCCTCAAAAACATCAACGGTTGGCTCTTCATCGAGCCAGATCGCCTTGACCGATGCGCCTTGAAACTTTTCACGGCCCGCATCAACAGACAAAGACACAATGCGGCCACCATTTGGAAGCCTCATTGACGCACGATCCTGCGCCCTCCATCTTGTGTACTTTGTGCCCTGCGGTGCATATTGCTCGAGCTTTGGCCGCCCATACTCAAGGGCATCACCATAACTTAGCGCGGCATACCATACAGTCTGAGGTTTACGTTGTACGAGATCAGCTGGTAGATCGTTGAGCTTTAACCACTCACGCACCCACCACGCATCACGACCAGCGGCAATGGCGATCGCAACCTGTGCACCAAATTGCGTTTTGCCCGCTCTGTTTCCACCCGTACACAAAAAAGCCTCTTGCACGTTGCCAAACCTGATCGCAGCCTCTCTTTGCGAGGTGCGCTCTTCTGTGATGTCGCAGGCATCACAGCGATACGTACCGAGCCCAATCATGCGCATAGGTTGACCACAACCACGAGGCCGATCGCTCTTTGCACCAAAGCCATCCCACCTGTGACAATAAGGAGCCCAAAGACGCGACACTGCAAGAGGATAACCTCTCACAATGTCGATCAGCTGCTGCCGTGCACTTTGTAGGCTCATCGCTTGCGCCACTCCTCAAGGGCCTTTGTGATGTCATTGAATACAACACGATCATGCAAGCCGAGCAAAGGTGCCAAGTAACGGGCGATCGGCCAGATGTTGTACGCGCTTGGAGGGAAACCATAAAGCCACCTTCTCGCGGTGTTCTCCCTCACGCCAACAGCATCAGCCAGATCTCGGTGCGCATACTTACCCTCGCACCTCTCAACATATGATGCATATAGATCAACCAGCTGGCGGCAGCGCTCATTGGGGTTTTTCTTCCGCACCTTCCTGATCTTGTTGGGTGGCTTTGGTGGCACACTGGTGATCAGTATATCCTTTCGGATCTGCCTCCTCACTGATCACCACCTTCAAACGCGCTCTTGAGTGTCGCCACAACAGGCAAACCATGGAGTGTGATATGCTCAATGTTATCTATGGTGCGAGCCTCTTTGCCTTTGCTTTTGATGGTTATTTTGATGGGCATCTCTTTTGTGGAGGTCATCGTGACAAAGGTGCAGGTTTGATCACTGTGCATATATGCCACAGGATCAGCCACACCCACACCTCTCAAGGCTTCCACCACTGGTTTGCATGTATTGACATCACCGCCATCATATCGAGCCTTGAGAAGGCGCTCAAAGCGCTCTTCCTGCACACGTTTGATGAGCTTGTCAAGATCCGCATTTGATAAGGTTGCAACATCACCTGCAAAGAGTGGCGCCTGTACTTGTCTGGGCTCAAGATCTACCCACTGCTCACGCACAACAAGATCCTCAATGACGAGGCTTTTATGCCAGACAACAGTGCGCACACGCATGTTGTATTTGGCCAAGATGGAAGCACCCCAGACATGATACTTGCGATCAGCAAAACCGATGAGACCTTGTGCCGCCATATGATACGCAGACGCCCAAAACGAGCCACTGTGCCGTCCGTTTTTGCTGCATATATCGCGCAAGGTAAACACCTGATCTTGTGCTGCCTCGAGTATATCGAGAATCTTTTTTTCTGCCTCTGGTAGAGATCTACCTCGTGATATTAGGTCTGCTTTTATTTTTGTATTGATCATTTCATTACTCCTTGTGATCATTGGTTGGTTTGTTACTCTTCATCGAGATCGATGGTTGGCCCTCTTGTGATCTGCTTAATGCCTTGCTCATACTCAGCAATAAGCGCACGAGAGTCGATGGCATCAACATCGATCGTAATCTGTACTGGTGGCGGCCCGTCCTTTGTTAGCCCATGACACCGCTCGAGAAGCCATGCTGCCGCCTGCCATTGTGTGCGAGATGCCTCTTTGATGGTATCCAATAAAGACAGCGCACCCTCGGCACGTGCTCGCTCAAACTTGCGATAAAAGGCTCGGTAAGGCTTCTCGCCCTGCTTGCCTAGCTTGATCCACCTGTGCAAGGTTGACGGATCAACACCTGCATAGTGTGCCGCCATATCCTTTGTATGACCTTTGGATGTCGCCTCGAGAATACGAGATACAATAAGGTTATCGT
>BCSF01000391.1_pt1 | contig 18092 bp, 10 predicted proteins | sample 1016431 | NCBI WGS metagenome assembly BCSF01 (sample SAMD00045685;SAMD00045686;SAMD00045687;SAMD00045688;SAMD00045689;SAMD00045690;SAMD00045691;SAMD00045692;SAMD00045684;SAMD00045690;SAMD00045691;SAMD00045692;SAMD00045684;SAMD00045685;SAMD00045686;SAMD00045687;SAMD00045688;SAMD00045689, study...
CTTTTAACAGAAGATCAGCAAGAGGTTTTGCAAGCAGTGCCGAAGTTGTCGCAATAACAGCAACACCACCGACCTGTACAACTTGTCCACCACTAGGAAGTCCCGCTACTATTTGTGTAGGTAGCGGGACTTTTTCTGTTATCTGTACACATGTGTTGTCAATCAGTTCATAACCAACAACTTTCTTTCTAAATCCTTCCACGAAAGATCCAACAGGTTCCTGTGCCTGCTGTACCTTAGTAGGACATTCTACCTTAGCAGTAGCAGCAGGTGTCTTAGGAACCTCTGGTGTCTTAGGAACCTCAGGAGTCTCTGGTGTCTCTGTCTTGGGGACAGGAGCAGGACTCGTCATGATCATCTGTTCAGGTTCAAAATTAATAGGATTATAACTGGGAACGCCAGCGTCGCAATACGTAACCAGTCCTCTTTCGTCATCAGACTTGACTTGGTTGTTCTTTGGGTTGTTCGTTTCATGTGCCTCTACACATCCAGGGATGTCAACGATAGGGACACCAATATTTACTGTTACTGGTGGAGCAACAGGAATGGGTGGTGAGGAATAGTTACGAGGGTCCACAATAGTGACATCAGGTATGTTGATGCCACTAATATTAATTTGTTTAATTTCCATCAGCAATCATTAAAAGCACTACCAACTTCAGCTCCAATAGACTCACCAGCTTGCTGTCCTAGGAGCAATGCCCAACCACCTGCTAACCATCCAATGTAAGGAATGCTAGAGACTGCTGGGACTACGAGACCAGCACTAATTGCTGTCCCTGCCATCGCACCTTGTGAGCGTGCGCCAGCGTCCGCCCTGATACACTCTTCGCTTTTCGCAGAGGACTTTCCCTCAGAGTCTACTGAAGCGCCCCCTAGGTTGCGTGTGCCCTCTCTAGTGTACTGATCGTAACGAGTCTCACGACGAACTTCTGTACTACCACCAAACAATCCTTTTTTATTACTGTCAACTCCTAGAGATCTATGAGACTCTAGAACTTTAGGATCATCAGCACGATATTCAATTTTATATCCATCCTTACCTGCTTCTATTTTATAGGATGAGTAAGGACCACGAGGAAGATTAATTACAGGAACTGACGGTGGTTCCGCCTTCCTATCAATCAGATAACCTAGAAGACCAATGTGAGAGATAGCGAACAAAGCACCAGCAGTGCTGATCATTATCTTCCATCCAGATGGTTTCTTAGTTGGTTCTGTTGTTGGGATATAATCTTCTTTCTCGCGGTTGAATATACTCATGGGAGTTTGGGGATAGCAGGTCCAGTTGTACTAGGGACAGCAGGACCAGTAACTTCTGGTAACTCAGGCATGGCAGAATCTAACATTCCTGGTAGAGCATTAGTGACACCTTCCACCGCTGCTTTGGTAACTTTATTGATAGCGTTCTCTACGAGAGCATCTTTTTGTGTATACAAATAAGCACCCCCACCAAGGACTGCCAATGAAGTCAGTCCAGACAAGAGTGCGATAACGTTAATTACTTTTTGCATGATTATACCTTAGGTTCAACTTCTTCTTTTTTCTTGATTTCGGGTGCCTTCTTAGCAGCACCACCAGACTTAGCAGGGCTGAGTCCAAAGGCAGCTAAAGATCCAGAGAACACAGATGCGATAAAAGTTGGATCGAAATCGAGAATCTTTTGACCGTTGGGAAGTCTTACGTAAGAGAACGTTAGTAGAGAGGCAGACCAAATAAGTACAACAACTTTCACTAAATTACCAAGAACTTCACTTTTATCATCATCGTGGTCTTCCTTCTCTACAACTTTGGATTTATCTTCCGCCATTATAGAGTAGCAAGGCTCCTCTATTTATGCCTGTGCCTCCGTCCAGGAGATACGGAAGTCAATCGCCCTTCTGTTAGAACCACGACCACCACCAATGTTTGTTACCTTAACAGCAAGAACCTCTGGTCCATCAGGGAACACACCAGTTGGGTTTGGTGGACTGGTAGCAGCAAGTTGATCTGTACCACCACCTAGAATAGAGTTAGAGATTTCTTTAACTCTTTCCAAGGAATAATCAGCAACACCAGCGTCAGCATAGAATCCGTAGATAACTTCTCCACCCACAAGTTCGTTCGTAATAATAGAAGCACCCTGTGTTAGGTCTGCGTACTGTGCCAGTGATGTACCACCAACATTTTCCCAGTTAACAGAGTTAGTAATGTTAGGATTCAACACTAGTTCAACGAAGAAAGCACCGTTAGATGACACCTCAGCAGTTCTAAGAACCAACTGCATTCTGTTAACTAGTTCTCTTGCTCCAAAAGATCCAGGGATACCATTATCAACAGATGGAGCGGTACGAATAGCAAGAAGTGCTTTGGTTTGACCAGAGTTTACTTCTCGTCCAGTTCTAGAACCAACCGTGTAAACATATGCTCGGTCATCGTCGTAGAGACCATCCATAATAACAGATGAACCCCAGTGTGAAATCTGTGGGACAGATGTTGCTCCAAGAAGTTCAACACTAATTGGTTGATTTGTATCATATGTAAATCCTTGCGCCGAAGTAGCACCCATTGGAGCGAATGTAATACCAGTTGGGTTAGCAGATGTTACTGCTTTGCTAAGTTCAATTGCTAGTCCACTAATAGAATGTACAAAAGTATCAGCAGGAACACCCGCACCATAAACTCTTTGTCCTTTTTGGATACCAGTTCCAGAACTTACCGTGCCAGAAGATGTTCCCGATGCCATGGTCAGATCAACAGAAGCAGCACCTGCTTGCTCTCTTGTAATACCAGTAAACGAACCAGCATTAGCACGAGACAATGGAGACAAAGCAGAACCTGTCTGCTGTGTTAGTGAGATACCAGTAGAGTCACCGATGGTATCAGTGATTTTAAATGTCGTAGCAGAAGGAACTGCTGCTACGTAATAAATTTTATTAGCAACAATATTTGAGAAAGGAGTATCAAATGTAATTGTCTGCTGACCACCAGGGGATAGACCAGTTGTAGATGCTACAGAAATTACATCACCAGCATCAACGCTAACGACATCCTGAACAAATTGTACTTTACCAGTATAGTTAATGTATTCTTGAGTTCCTGCTGTAGAACCAGTAGTCTTTCTAACACGTAGAGTACCCGATGTTGGGAAGTGAGTAGGAGCATTAGCAACATATAAAGTAGTGTCACCACTAGTAAAGGTTCGCGAAGCAGTGGTCTTAGGTGGAACAGTGTTAACTTCATAACGAGCAGGTAGGTTACCTGATCTCATATATGCTTCAGTGTTCTGGTTGTTGTTAGGAATCTTATGAGCGTAAATAATGTCTCCACTAAGAGCACGGAATCCCCAGCGGATAAAACCAGCACCATACCAAGAGTAGTCCATGTAGAACATCTGCATCTTAGTTGGGTCAATGGTGTAACCAGACTTACCAGATCCGTCACAACGGTCGATGTTCCAGTCAGATTGATTCCATTCAGTCTCTACAGTTTTTGTTACTGGTACGTTGTCAGCACTAGGTCCACGATAGTCGGGGAAGATAACCAACTGTGTATCAGAGATAATACCATCAACACGATAAGAAGAACCACGAAGAACAATGTAATCACCAGGCTTCAACTGCTTAGAGAACTTGGTTCCTTGTAAGTTTGGTCCAGTGTAACTGGAAATAAGAGTGCTTCCATTGGTAACAGAAACCTTGCCAGACAACTGGAAGGTAGATGTTCTACGAACAAGACTTAAGTTTCCACTTGCCCAACGGAAGAAAATACCATTCTGCTGGTCCATCATACCAATTTCCAACTTAGTTCCATAAGAATTAATTGGAGTTACTGTATATTCCCCACCAGCAGTGGACTCTGAAGGTGTTGAAGAAACAACATACTCAAAAGTATATGGGTCAATTACATTAGTAACTTGGTACTGACCATTGTAATTATTGTCATTAACTCCTCGGACATCAACAGTAGTATCTCTAGTAACACTATGAGCATCTGTACAAACAACAGTTACTGTTGTACCAGATGCGGTAATACTATCAATGTTTTCAATTGCTGGTTCCAAGATAGAACCAGTAGAGAATGCTACACCTTTACCAGACTGGTAACGGAAGTAACGTTTGGTTTGTCTAATTGCTTGCTGGTTCTTAGAGTTTGAATTGGTAGAGAACTTAACACCACCGTCAAATGCTCTGTGAACTGAATTACCCTGTGGTCTAGGATAAAGTTTAATAGTTCCAGTAGAAACAGATCCTGATGGAGCTTGATCTGGATAGTAATAGAATGTTGTTGGTGATTCTACTCTTGCTACCACCCATGATCCGTTTACATTAGTACCAGCAGATCCAGCAATCGCAATTTCATTACCAACTTCTAAACCATGTGCTTGCGTAGTATCTACCTGAACAGAACCAGACATCACACCTGCTGTTGGTGTTGTCAAGCTAACTGTTCCACCTAAATCAGATCCAGAAAAGTGAATGCCAGTATAGATAGCAGTTCTAGCACTATCATAAACGTTAGTTCCACCTGTTCCTGATGGCCATTCATACTTTGCGGTGTATCTAAAACCAATGAATCCACCAGTTGTGCTAATGCTATCGATAATAAAGACACCGTTAGCACCTGGGAAGGTAGAATCTTGTACATAGATTGCGCTACCAGCAGAAGGAGGTGTAGCACAAGACACTTCAATCTCTCTTGATCCTGAAGTAGTTTGCATCTCAGTAATCACAATTGGATTCTGAGACTTGTAAGCAAATGGGTTGTTGTTGATCATTGCCAACGCTTCCCACTTGGTATCCTGAGTACCATATTCAAAGTCAGTATCAATCTGGGACTGAGGATTAGAAATTCTTGACTTGTTTACAGCATCATTATATGTTTCAGATGGTTTGAAAGTCTCTTCAAAATCATCAACCACAATCTGTAGTTGATCTGTGTCTGACATTCCAGTTGTATCGTATGCCAAGACAACTCTAGTCGTCGTGACGTTACGAATATCAGTCTGAATACTATAGGTAGTAGCAGTCAGTTCAGGGTCAGAGAAGTTATAGATTACTTTGTTATCAGTAACATTTGTAATAAGAATAAGGTTCTCTCGCTGAACACCACCAGGGATGATAACTTCACGCGCTGAAGCATCAAACAGATAGTAATTACTCTGAATGGTTTTCCTTGCCATTACCTATGTTCCTCGGATTGATATTATGCTTTATCTATTTATCAGACACCGTACTTACCACGGGTAGCATTGAAGTTTTGCTCTCGCTCTGTGTCTACTAAAGTTTTATCATAAATTCTGACTTCTGCTATCTCTCCTTGGAAATCATATCCAATTGAATTTGCCACAGTTTGTAGTGGTTCTGTGTGTCCTGTATTTAGTGTGAAGGTATTATTAACCCACGATTGAATAGACACAGAAGTAGCAGCTGGGAATGGACTAAATGCCACTACTAAATGATTCCACTGCCCTGCTGTAAGAGCAACATTACTAAAGTTACTTGTAGTAGAAGAATCTTGATATCTAATTTTTCCAGCATCAGATCCACCTTGCGCCAAGTGAATTTCATAAGGACCTCCACCCAATAAAACACAATAATTAAACGTTCCACTATAAGTATTTGGTTTAACCCAACATTCAAAAGTCCAAGATACGGTAGAAGAACTACCATCACTGACAGTAACATTAGAGAATGTTACACTATTTCCAGAAGAAGACTCAAAGTATCCAGCGGGGTTGAATGTAGGTCCATTGAGTGTTCCAGGGAAAGAATTACTTGAGAGGTTCTTGACTGTGGTTGGTGCTGTGATAGCACTTCCATATGTTCTGATGTATCTGCCAGGAGTAGATCCTTGATTGACATTCATGCCCCAGATATCAATAGTGGTTCTATCTCCACCATTAACATTTCCATTTGGTCGGACAGCAATATAGTTTCTGACTGGATTTCCATTTTCTCCTGTGATTGTTCTTGTAGCAGAAACTCTTACCCATTCACCAAATGGCACAGCATCTACCTGAGATGTAACATCAAGAGTGACATTATCACCAAGATAAAACTGAACGTTTCCAAAACTTTCTACTCTTCTGATCCAGCAAGAAACTGTGTAAGTTTCTCCAACTGTTAGTGCTGTTGGAAATATGTGATAGATCAATTCTTGATTAGTTTGATCACCAGATTGCCACCTTGAAGCATTATTAGTTTTAAAGGGACTATCAATACCAGTATTAGCAATTAGTGTTGCTCTAGAATACGATGAAGTATCCGTTCTCCATCCTGTGCTGATGTTATTGAGTGTAAAGTCTTCAGAATATTCTGACAAATTCTCAGCACGATCATAAGTCGCTCTGTTTCCAAAGTCATAGTTCAGAAGCAGGTTGCTACCATATACAATAGCACTATCACTAATCTTAGGTGCTGTGTCAGGTGCTTCGTTGATATACTTAGACTTGGTAGCGTTGTAGCTCTGGAAGACTTGTGCTGCTGTTAGAGGTCTTAAGTAAGCACGAACTTCTCCCATTCTACCTTTAAAAACTCTGTCTGTTTGGTTGGGTCTACCACCAATACACAGGAATGGATCTTGAGTAGAATTAGCAGCATCAATTGGAGAAGACGTATTATTAGCACGCTCTATTCCATCCACATAAAGTGTATACTCAGTTCCATCATGAACGAGCATCACATGATAGTATGTGTTCAAACTCAACTGATACTTATTTCCAACTGGTTCTTCTATACCCTGAGATCCACCAAACCCAAGTCTTCCACTAGTATCAATACCGAGACACCATTTGGTAGAAGCATTTGATCTGTGGGTAGACATAATCCTTCTTGGGTAAGCATCAGTTGGAGAACCAGATGGAGCAGCAAAGTCTGTTGGATATATCCATGCTTCTACCGTAAAAGTTTCCCCAAGTTCTTCTACACGAAGGTCAGTTACGTTAATTTTATTATTCGTTCCATTAAATTCCCAGTATCCAGCGGGGTTGCGGGTGAGATTATTTGTTGTAGTTGTTGTAGTGCCTCCAAGTGAAACAGCAGGAGAAATATACGCCCAGTTGTTACTAAAGAATGGGACATGTGGAGCAGCATTAGGGAAGGTTCCGCTAGCATCAATTACTGGTTCAGTGGGAACACTATAACCAGAAACACCTGTACCAATACAAACAATAGGATCTAAAATTTTAGCATCAACATTATAAGAAGTTCCAGAACCACCAAAGAACCAGAAGTTTTCATTACTATTGACACTAGCGCCACTAACTCCACTAGTTGTAGAGACTACAGAAGATCCATCAAGCATACCATAAAGTGTGCCTCCTGTTCTTGACAAAGCAATGTGATGCCAGTTACCATCATTAAGACTTGTAGCACTACTGTCTGCTCTATTACCACCATTATGTCTAATAGCAATAGCACCATTTGCTAAGGTCTCCCAATAAACATAACCATTAAACAAGTCAATACCCATTTGTCTAGAGACAGCATAGGTATCAAACTTGATCCAACATGCCATAAAGAAATCACCGCCATTTGAGTTTCCTGTTAGATCAATTCTAAATCCACCTGTCTGTAGGTCTCTAACTTTTCCACCATAGTGTGACCAATCAGCATTGTTGTATGGAAGATCATTAGTAACAGTGTTCTCTGCCACTGTTCCATATGTGCTGTATGAACTTGTTACTGTCCTATAGTTTTCACTCTCTGATGTACCACCAGTGGTGGTTGTTGTTGTTGTGGATGATGCTTCACCATCATTACCATTACCTGATTGATCTTTTATTATGGATTTACTGATACTATCAATGCCGCCACCTGTATACTTTGCTTTACTAGCATTGTAATTTGTTTCTGCTTCTGCTTGTGTTAGTGCTTTGTTATTATAGACACGAAGTTCTCCAATCTCAAAACTATTCGCAACAAACGATACTTGGTCATATGATACAGTACCTATTGTTGAAGCAGTGGTTACATCAAAAGTCTGAGCTCCAGCAGATAGGTTTTGAATCTGTACTCCGTCAATAAAAGTTTTAACCAAACTTCCATCGTATTGGAAGACAACATGATACCACTGATCTTGATTTACTGTTGCTGAAGAGACATTGGATACTACCCCATTCATTTGAAATGACCATTTTTGGCTGGAGGAAAAGCTAGCCTCAAAACCATCAGTATTGGAATCTCTATTAGAAAGAAAGATACTCTCTACGGTAATGTCTGTAATTCTTACCCACATTTCTACACTAAGTGTTGTTGGGGTAGTTAAAACTGGATTGGATAATTGTAGATAAGAGTTTGAATTTGGAAACTCAAAGTAACCAAAGTCTCCAGAGTTATATACTGCTCCGTTCTGTGGCGTAGCGTTGTTACTACCAGATTGATCTAACCAATTGCCGCTACCAGAATATTCATCGCCACGAAGTTCTACTGCTGGTGTATCAGAAATTAAAGTACCACGTCCAACACCACTAAACTCAGTGATTTCAGTGATGAATTCAGTGTCACCTATCAGGTTCATTTCTTGGAAGTCAACAACTCTAATAGCAGGACTACCACTGTACTCAAAGCTATCAGGACCTTCCATCTGACGACGCTTGTTTGATACCTGAGTAGACAAGTCATCAAATAAAATTTGATTAGCACCAAAGGGATACGTAGTTAGATCACTAGTGTCATTCCTCACAGAACCATCAGATAGTTTACCAATCCTATCAGAAATTGTACTCAAATCATAATCAATAGTTTCTCCGTTCCCATCAGCATATTGGAAATTACCAAAACCATTACCAGATGTACTTACTTTACCAAACGTGTATGTGTCAGGTGTTCCATTCAATCCACTGAACGCATCATCTACAAATAAAAGATAGTAGAAGGAAGGATCCGCATCTAAATTTACAGCTCCACCCAGTCCAGTTCTACCAAAATTAGCACCAGTATTATATGAACTAGAGAGGAGTCTTCTAAAAACTATATCTCCATTCTTAGAATACTTTGTCAAGACACCATACTGATCACTACCATCAAGGTATCTACCAAGTACAATAGTTTGCTCAACATCACCATCAGATTTTACATCATAGTATTCAAAGTGTTCATTATCTGGTGTTTCTTTTTGCCAAATAATATTACCTTCAGGACTATATTTGATGATAAATCCTCTGGTATTGTTAGTATTAAATACTCTACCAACAATATAAATTTGATCTTTGTTATCAATAAAAACACTATGACAAAAAACTGGTTTGTATATTGACGCACCAAGTATTTCAAATGATTCTAGTGTTCTATCCCACAGAACATCTCCAGTAGCAGTATCTAACTTGACAATATAACCTTTAAAAGCATTGTCATCTTCCAAATTACCAACAGCTACTACATGACCTCTACTATTGACAGCAATTTTTTCAAGTTCAACATCTCTACCCAACATGAATGCTGACTTGCCCCAACCAGGAGCACCACTGCCATCAAACTTCTCCACAAATGCTTGTGCTGATCCTGAAGTTGGTGTATTACCACAAGCATAGTAGTTTCCATTAGCATCAGAAGTGATACCAGTATATTCTACATCACCAGAGTTAGTTGTTGACTGCCAATCAAGTACACCAGCATTAGAATACTTAGCAATCCAAGGAGCAGTTCCAGTCTTACCAACAACAATAAGATTGTCAGCACTATCTAATTCAAGAGCACGTAGAGTTGCGTTTGCTCCAGCGATTGTAGATTCTACACGTACATCCCAATCTTTAGGTGCTGATGATCCATTATAATCTCTCTTCTCAAACCATCCAAATCCCTTGGAGTTACTGTCTGCTGCTGAACCAGCTAAAATATACTTCTGATCACTATAATTATATCTGATTTCATCAGGATGAAATTGACCATCTGTTCCAGCAGATTGGTCAATGTTATTGAAAAAGTTAGTGATGATATCTTCACCACTAGAACCTAATAGAAAGAAATTCCTAGGAGGACTATTAAAACTTACTGGCATTTATTTATTCCTCCTTATCAGCTAAAGTCTGTGTTGCCTTGTCCGTATACTCTCACAACACCTGCGTTATCTTTAATGATAATGAACGATAAAATATCAGTATTTGATGTAGCAAGTGGTGGCGAACCTCCTGCCCACTGAACACCACTAGTAATGGAAACACCGTCAACAGTACAAGCATCTCCATATGAAGCAGCAGTGTTAGCATCAATGATTATAGTTACCGTAATAGACTGACCATTCGCTAGAGTGTTTCCATCTGGATCAGCAGTGGTAAATGCCCAAGTATTAATAGCAGTTGTTGGTGTTGTACCACAGATAGTGTTAGCAGCAGCAGTCGTAACGTTTAGTGTATTGCCAGAAAGAACAAAGTTAGAAGAAAAACTACTGAATACCTTTTCAATAACTCTACCACCAAGAACAGCAGCACCATCAACTTCAAGAGCAGGTGAACCAGATGGACCGATAAGAACACCAACAGAAGTTAGTGAAGAATTTACAATGGTAGATCCAAGTGTGGTTGTAGAAACAGCTAACTGGTTGTTAATATAATATGCTTTACCAAATGCTAGTTCAAAGTTATCTGTACAGTTAAAGAACTTACTGGTTCTATTATCATATAGAATGCTGTGATCTGTCGATCCCTTGACAATCACACCACCACCATCAGCTGAGGTATCACTAGGACCACTAGCAGTAAAGTCTGCTGTACCAGTTCCACTAACAGAGTTGGTTAGTGTTGCTTGGTTTCCATTAATGCTTTGAATCTGTGTTCCAACTGGTACACTAATACCACCAGTTGTAGAGACAACCTCCATTCCAGGAATGAGGTTAGCAGTTGGGTTGATAGAAGCAATGATGTTACTACCATCTAGAGTAACTGCTTCAAAGGACGTGTTTACAACAGCAGCAAGTTCTAAGTTTTTATCGTCAATCTGAATGATGTTTGAGTTGATGCTAGTCAAGGTTCCATTAACAGTCAACTGTCCCTGAACAACAGTGTTGCCCTCAACTGTAAAGTTGTTTGGAATAGTAACAGCATAATTACTGTCACCTTTAATCCATGCGCCTGTTCCAGATCCGATTACTAACTGTCTATCTCCACTAGGATCATCTGGTGTGTGAGTAGAGTTTGTAGAGTTCTCATCATCAGCAGCACCAATCAAGACGTTACCAGTTCCAGTAACACCCCATCCAGCATAGTGACCAATACATACGTTACCAACACCTGCCAAGTTATTTTCTAGACTCTTCGCACCAAAAGCAACGTTCTTCTGTCCAGAGGTATTGAGTCTCATGGCATCAGAGCCAACAGCAACGTTCTTTTGTCCGTTACCATTTTGATTCAAGGCGCGATATCCAACACCAGTATTGGATGCTCCACTATTTGTAGCGAGAAGTGCTCTATATCCAAAAGCAGTATTAGCAGAACCTGAAGAGTTATTGTCAAGAGATCCTACACCAACACGGGTGTTCGTGTTTACAGATCCACCACCTCTACCAATGCTAAGTGGATCTCCTGTAGTTCCACGGATTAAAATATCATTCTTGTCAAAGTTTGCGATACCATGAACTAATAGATCACCATTAGTTACACCCCCACCACTACCAGTAGCATCAACACCAATTTCAATATCCTCAAACACATGAAGAGATTGATTTAAATCAGTTGTTCCGCCAGCAGCACCCATAGTGATGGTAGTTGCCGCACCAAATAAAGTAACATCAGTAGCAGCAGTATTGAATAGAGTTAAAGAACTAGACGCTGTAATAAATCCTGTTTCAATTTGAGGATTAGTATTGAATACTAGTTTGTCTGTTCCTGTTGTTCCATTGATCAATGCTCTCAACTGTGTTGATGTAGTTGAGTTAAATACCGCAAGAGTGTCTGAGGTATATGCTACGTTACCACCACTTCTGAAGTTTGTAGTAATTGCTGCCTCATTATTATCAGAAGTAAATACTAAGTCTCTCTTGATCTCTAGCTCTTTTCCATCTGTAAATGTCAACACAGCAGATGCTACTGATGTGATCTCTAGACCATTAATGCTAGTAGCAGTTGCTGCTCCGAGTGTTGGACCAGTCAGAATAGGAGACGTTAGAGTTTTATTAACAAGTGTTTGAGTGTCACTATTATTAATGATTTCTTTTTGTACAGATCCATCGTTGAATCTCCAGGTTCCTGCTGACTCACTCCACTCAAGTCTCTGATATGATGTTACGTTTCCAGAAGCATCAGTCGTTCTGTTAACTTGAATACCACCATCTGCTCCTGGTAGAGAGTCACCCTTTCTAAGTTCAATAATATTATCTTCTACAACTAAAGTTCCTACCTCAAGAACAGTTTGAGTTCCTGTAACAAGTAAGTCACCACCAATAGTTACAGTAGAACCATCGTCAGTAATGATGCTATTAGCAAGTTGAGTATTACCACCATCCCACTTCACTAATGTATTAGAAACTAAGTTCGCATTGTTCTTAAGTGAAATGTCAGAGGAGGTAAAGAGAAGACCACCAGATGCTGTAATTGCGGCACCACTATCAGTGTTAACAGAACTAATGTTGATTGTAGTTGTGCCACCAACAGTAGACTGACTGATACTAGTAGCACCAGATGAAGTGAATACAAAATCTCCAGACTGAACAGCGTTGGATCCTGAAGCAACACGAGTAACAGTGTCGGTATCTGTACTGTCAATTGTTAGAGTAGTTCCAGATTGAGTCACACTGGAATTTGTTCCACCAACAATAGTGATATCACCAGACTGGAATGATCCAGTAGTACCACCTTTGACCCTAGTGATAGTGTCTGTAGTATCATATGTAATAGTAGGATCTCCAGATCCAGCATCAACACCCTGTGATACTGTAGCAGCACCAGATGCTAAGAAAGTAATATCTCCAGAGTTATATGCTGAACCAGTGGTAGCTCTTACTCTTGTTACAGTGTCAGTATCAGTAGAATTAATTGTAATTGTTTTTGTAGCACTATCTTGAGAAACAGTTGCTGCTCCACTAGCAGCAATGATCATATTTCCAGACTGTGCTGTACCACCAGTAGCAGCAGCGAGAGTTGTTACTGTATCAGTATCAACATAACTAGAAATGAATGTCAATTCATCTCCAGTTCTTTGGATCGTCATGTTCGATCCAGCAATCAATGTTACATCATCTGTACCAGTTCCAGATCCACCAGCAGTAAGACGAATAACTTTCTCAGAAGCAATAGCACCATCAGCAGCAGAGATACTGTATGTGGTATTTGTATCTGGGGTTGTAATAGTACCACCCAGATTTACAGTAGATCCATTGATAGTAATTCCCGAATTCAATAGAGCACTATTCGGAATATTCGTTAATGTATTATCTGTTCCAGAAATAATACACGTTTCAAATGTTTTATTTGTTACTGTCTGAGTTTGAGTTAGGTAAACATCTCCAGGAGATCCCCAAGAAACTGTCGTTCCATCACTGGTCAAATATTTACCAGCACCAGCATCTCCACTGATAATAATACCATTACCAGTTAATTCTAGATTGTCTCCTGCTACAATTTCTTCAATCTTTTTCGAAGTAGCATTGACAATTAACGGAAAACGATCAGCCATTTAACTTTCCAATGGATACTAGTGCTCTGGATTATTTATGCCTCACGAAACAATGATCTGTCCAGACATTCCGCTATGGAATTGACAGATATAATAATATGTTCCTGGTGTTACTCCAGATGTGTCCCACGTTATGGTTCCAGTTGATCTACCATTAGCTGGGGTAATCGTTCCCTCAGTAACTCCACCACCAGTTCCTGTTGTTTGTGATGTCTTAAACCAAACTGGATGGTTGCCATCAATACTTAGATTGAATTCTAATATGTCACCAGCAACTACATTTAGGTTAGGATCTTGCGCGTCAGTAAATGTATTTGATCTATCAGATCCATTCAAAATATAGTAACTAGAAAAGAAGTTAGTTACTGTAAACGATAGTGTTTGTGACTGAGGTGTTGGAGCAACAGTATTTAAGACAGAAGATCTAGGGAATACTAAACCACTAGTTCTGACACCTACTTGTTTCTGAATGTTACCAACAATAGGACGAGGGTTTTTGATATGAAGATATTTATTTGGACTTCCTTGGCGACAAGAATTGTCATCTAGTCCACCACCAGCAATATCAAATGTCATATCACCATAGATGCTATGTTGATCTAGATATCCAAAAGCATCTGCTTGTGTAAATCTTTCTTTACCAGTAGCAAGACAAGCAATCACACCACAAACCTGTGGCGATGCCATGCTAGTCCCTTGGATAGGATAGTAATAATTGCCAGCAGGATATTTTCCATCAGCAAATCCTGTATTACCATATGAAGAAAGAATAGCATCACCAGGAGCAAAGACATCAACAGAAGGTCCAAACATAGTATAAGTAGATCTTCTGAAGTCAGAAGTATCAGACAGAGCACCTACATTGATGGAACCACTGTCAGGAGTATTAGGCCAAGCACCTCTATTATAATAGAAGGAAAAGTTCTCATTGTTCTTGAAAATTACAAGGTAGTTATTGTAATCAACATCACCAACTTCCGCCATCAGTAAATTATCATTGCCAGCAGCACCAATAACTACAACACCATCATCAATAGCATCCTGAACATCAGCAGCAACAGAAGAACTATATGCTGGATATGTCCTAACACCAAATCTCACACCAAAGTCTGCTTCTACTCCTGCCTCTGTCCATCCAGATGGTCCAGGATTATTAGCATCATATGTAACTCCACGAAAATTTACAGCAACTAAGTCAGGAAAATCTAATCTGTAAATAGTATTACCTTCGCCATCAGTTCCTTTGTTCGGCATGAAATGAATACCACCATAACTATGATTAGTGATAGTAGGATTTCTTTTTCCTGTTTCTGAATTGATTGGTTTATTTAAATGAAATGCTCTTAAGTAATCAAAGATAAGGAGAGCAGAAATTGATTGACCGCTGACCCATGTATCTGTTACAGCGATGTTGTAAATGTTTGCCTCATTTGCCCATCCATAATGCCTGCCTGTAGCTGTTCCAGTTACGTGGATACCGTGATACTGTGGTGTGTTGGCATTGATATCATAGGTGATAGTTCCTGTTGGAAGCGTTTGACCATCATCATCAATAGAACCAACCGCAGTATTCAACTCATTGAACCATTGATACTGAACGAATCTAGAATTTCCTGGTGCTGATAAACTTTCCCACTCACCACTATCAAATGATACAGGATCATCTACAATAACAACATCTACATGTCTACCATTATGATGTACTTCTATAGTGTCACCAACAAATTCTGTTACTGGGTTTGATCCATCACCCCAACTTCCTTTTCTTCTCTGTGCCTGATCACCAGCACAATGAAGATGACCCCACTGTCTCAAGTCTGGATTGATTGTAGATGCTACTGGACCATCCTTCCAGAAATCACCAGAAATAGTATAAGGTTCGTTATTAATTACCTGTCTTTGAAAATGAAAACTGTCAACTGCTTCAACTCCCCACACTCTAGGATCTTGGCGTAGTCTTTCTGCCTGCTCCTCAGTCATCATGTAGTGAGTGTTCCTACTAAGAGGACGCTTCATCACTAGAGGGAAGTTAGTCAACTTCATCTCATTATAAAACTGCTCCAGGTCTTCTTTCCTGTAAAGCGTTACGATATATTCTTTATCCATATCAAGCCTCTAGTGGAAGATAGTGTAATGTTACAGTAACGTTAGCAGTAGCACCACTCTTGTTCACAACTTTTACATAAGTAGTTCCAGTTCCAGTAGAATTATATCCAATAGTTCCAGGAGAAATTAACTGAGTCAAAGCACTGGATGTAATAATCTCAGAAAGAACACCAGCACCAGGAGTAGGATCTGTAGTTTCAGCTCTACTAGCATCATTTGATCTGCTTGTAGTATCAGTATACAAAGTTATCCAAGCAGCATGTGATGTTTGAATCTTCAATAGTGCGTAAGTAGGTGGAGTTGTAATAGATAAGTTGGCAACACCATCAGCAACTAACGAAGAAGCAGTTGCCGATGCTGTAGTTCTTGAGGGAAGAGCAGTTAGATATCCAGCAGTGCTGTGATCACCCCAACCATATGCGGTGTCCCAATTAGTAATCTTAGCAGCAGTTACAGCAGCAGCATCAGAAGCAGCAAATACAGGATCAGTTTCAGTTGTTAGATAGTTAGGTGTCCAGTTTTCCCAGTCAGTAGTAGAAGCATTATACTTCAGTAGTTGATTGTCAGCAACATTAGTAATAGTGACATCAGTGTGATTATTCAACACACCAACTGATGTTAGATACGTACTAAGATCTGGAGGAGTGAAAGTAAAGTCACCAGTATTACTATCGTATGCTAATGATCCTCCACCAGAAGCAGTGCCATTAGTAACACTAAAGACTGTTAGATCTGTAGCAGTAGCACCAGAACCAGCAGCAGTCCAACTCTCTCCATTCCACGAGTAGCTAATACCTGCTGCTACATACGTAAATGTTCCGTCAGTTGGTTGCCCTGTCGTCGAGGGAAAATTGATTGCCATTTCTTAAGATGCTCCTTCCAGTTTTATTTAGAGGTTGGTAATAGTAACCATAATTTCACCAAGACTTAATGGATCTTCATTCCATCTCCTTGGAGTAAATACAACACTACTTGTTCCTCTAGCAACACCAATTGATGCTCCATTTCCAGCAACATAATTAGTTGAGTCATAAGTAGCTTGAACAATATAATCCGTTCTTGCTGAGTATGCTGTTGGGAATGTCAAAGTAATTACATAATCAGTTCCCACTCCGCCTGGTTGTGCTCCAGATACTGTATATCCTGCCGTTCCAGTCCAGGTTGGAGATGTTCCATCCAGAAAAATGTATCCAGCAGCAACAGGAACATTTGGTTGTGCTAGTGGTGGTGAAGCATCAACCCACTGTGAGCTATCAGTATCATTATAGTAAATCTTGAGGCGACCTTTGTCACTTTCCCACCAAAGATCACCAGCACTAGGAGAACCAGGAGCAGTGTCAGAGATAGTTACGTTAGCACCACCTCCACCACCTGTAGAAGCAGAGTTTACCCATCCACTACCATTATATGTCAGAACCTCACCATTGGATGGAGATGTAATAGTTACATCAGAAACATCATTGAGTGCTACTGATGTTAGGTATCCTTGAGTGCTGTGATCACCCCAACCATATGCTGTGTCCCAATTAGTAATCTTAGCAGCAGTGACACCAGCAGCATCTCCAAGAGATGTTAGATAACCTTGGGTACTATGGTCACCCCAGTTATATGCGGTGTTCCAGTTAGTAATGTTTGTTCCTGTGATTCCACCAGCAGGAGAGGCAGTGAATACAGGATCAGTCTCAGTATATGAAGTGAGATAGTTAGGAGTCCAGTTCTCCCACCTAGCATTAGCAACACTATATCTTAGTAGTTGTGCGTCCTGAAGAGTTGCTAGAGTAACATCACTATGTCCACCAATAGAACCAAGAGAACTTAGATATCCAGCAGTGCTGTGATCACCCCAACCATATGCGGTATTCCAGTTGTTAATATTTTCAGTCAGAATATTATTAGCGGGAGATGCCGTAAAGACAGGATCAGTTTCCGATGAAGTGAACTGGAATCTACCCAGAACCTTCCACGTTGTTCCATCCCAAGTCCACGTTACACCACCAAATGTATATGTGTCATTAATATTTGGTGACGCAGGAAAATCTAATGCCATTTCTAGACGATACTACCCTTCAGATGTATTTAGTTATCTGTTGTAGTAACCTCTTGGGAATAGCAATCCAAAGTATGGTCTCCTACCTCTAAGGAATCCACGAGAAGGACGACGCCTACTATATGGTTGATTGTTTAGAGGTCCAGAATAATCTAAGTCATTGATATCAAAAGTTTGAGGTGCTTCTCCTGGTCCAGTTACTCTTTCAATAGAAGAAAACTCAGTTGTGATGAAACCAGTCGCAGTGTTTGGTTGCAACTTGGTTTCATCAAAACCATCAATAGGAGCATCAGGTGCTTCCGAAAGTGTGATTAATGCCATCAGCTAATCCTTGCTAAGAACAACATACCAAT
>BCSF01000392.1_pt1 | contig 18075 bp, 8 predicted proteins | sample 1016431 | NCBI WGS metagenome assembly BCSF01 (sample SAMD00045685;SAMD00045686;SAMD00045687;SAMD00045688;SAMD00045689;SAMD00045690;SAMD00045691;SAMD00045692;SAMD00045684;SAMD00045690;SAMD00045691;SAMD00045692;SAMD00045684;SAMD00045685;SAMD00045686;SAMD00045687;SAMD00045688;SAMD00045689, study...
CACTACTCACTCTGAAAGGGAAACCACACTCTTCACGTATCGCTTCGATCACTTTCATAAATGCAACATCCATGCCATTTTCACCTGTATGTTTACAAGCTAGTTCTGAATCTTTAAAGTATTTATATTTCATTATCTTAATCCTAAGTTATTCATTTGTTTTACAAGTCCACCATCCTTCATTGAAGTAACCCTTCTTCTACTTACAGCATCCTTAATCTCGTCTGTTATGTCAATTGTTATAGCACTGTTTTCTCTAGGATTAGGAATATACTTAATATCGAAAGCATCAGGATTATCTAAATTTTTTCTAAAATCTTGAATCTCTTTACGAGATAAGTCTTGATAATCTGTTTGTAACAATTTATAAATTTTATAAATATCATTAGGAGTCACTCTACCCTCATACTCATGTTGACTTAAAACGTTGGTTATTTTAGGCTTATTACTCTTATCATATTTTTTAGTAAATTTATTTATTGATCTAGGTATTTGATCTTTATAAATATCTATAAACTTTCTACCTTGACCACCTAATAATTCAATATCATATTTATTAAATAAATTAGAATAATCTTCTAGCACATTTGTCATATTAGTATTTTTCCCAAAATTACCTCTTACAAATACATCCATGTCTTCAAGATAAAAATCTTCATTTAAACTAGCAAATCCATTTTCAGATTGCAGGGCATCTTTTAACTTTTGTTTTGTATTAGGATTCATACCATATCTATTAATTAGTTCATCCTTATCAACAAACTCAAAATCATAGACATCCCCTGAGAATGAATCAAAAGGAATTTCATTACCCTCTTCACCTATTCCTTCATCAATAGCTTTTCTAGGGTTAGAAAGCTGTGGCATAGTTATACGAGTTCCACTAAAAGTTTTACCCTCAGTAACAACTAAGTACTTATCCTTACCGTCAATTATATTATCAAAATATTTTTTTGCCTGAGTTAATTTATCTGTTTGACCTGATGCTGTTCCGAATTCATCTACTTCTTTAATCATTGTAGACAACACTCTGTCAAGAAATCTTTTTAAGCTTTTATCTGTTACGTCTATATTAACATCTCTAAAATCATATTCTCCGGGCTTTATAATATCTATAATTTTTGCTTTAGTATATTCATCATCTAAATCTTTTAAATTTTCTAAGAAATCTTTTTCAAATTTTATGTCTGCTTCTCTAGCTTCTTTAAAAGACAGATCATTGTTTTTGCTTTCACTCAGTTTTCTGTCATGCTCATCTAATACTTTTTTTACTTTTAAAGTTTTATCATTTGCTTTTGGAAGCTTGACAACTGATGCTTTATTATATAAATTAACAGCTTTCAGATTACGAGATAATTGCTCTTTTGCATTAACAAAAGATACTCTATCAAAATTTTCATCGGCAGCTAATCTAATAATATCTCTAACAACTAAATCAGCCCAATCATTTTTGTAAGGAAAATCAGGAAGCTTACCAGCATACATAGCATCTGATCTATCTTCAGCAACATTCTCCTCATAACCATATTTCCTTCCTTGTGCATGAATATCTGATTGTATTTCCTCTACAAACAGTACACGTTTTCCTTCTGTATCAGTTCTTTCAGTTACTCTGTAATGAGCTAATTCATCTCCCCCACCAAAATGTTTATCCGGTATAAAATCTGCTCCTTCAGCTCTATAAAATCTTGACTTAGTTTTTGGGTTTTGGATATGAAGTGTAAATTCTCTATAATTTTTAGAACCGCCTTTTGGAAGTTGGTAATCTTCTAACGTATCATATTTAGTCATTAAAGGTTTTCTAAGTAACTCTTCTACCTTTAATTCTGTACTCATATCTTGAAGCTCTTCTAACATAGGGTTTGGATATATTGGTTCATCAGCTACATCAGCAGGAACACCAAAATCACCAGCCTCTAGAGATGCTGTCCTTACTTGAATTTGTGCCTCATCAAAAGGTACTTCAGCAGCTAATTCTTCAAACTCACCGGAAGGTGTTTCTCTTGTAACAGAGTACCCAAATTCATCGCTTCCTACTATAGTATACTTATTTCCAGTGTCTCCAACCGTAGTAAATAATCTTTCTTGAATTTCAGGTTTTTTATAGTAATCGTCTGCCATTTTTGTAACATACTTCTGAACATCATTTCTGTTTCTCAGTATAGGTCTTAAAGTAATTTTTTGATGTGCATCTAAAAAAGAATTATATAAACCTTCATTTCCTATAAATACATCTTTCGTTTCAGTTACAAGCTCACCTGTTCTATCTATTAATGTAAAATTAGGCTGAGTATCTACTATTGCAGTTGCATCTATATACTCCTGCATATAACCATACTCAAGCTCCTTACGAAAGTTTGTTGGTTTTATCTTCTCAACTAACTTTCCCAACTGATCCACTGATGATTTATAAAAAAATTCTTTTTGTCCTAAAGTAACCGCTTTACCAGCTTCTATATCTTCTTCTAAATCTAATTGAAAAGTTTTTTTATCAGTTCCAAAATAAGGATTATCTGCACTTCTTTCGATTCTATATAGTTGTGGTTTATCTTTACCAATCTGATCAACGATTTCTTCAGGAGTAAATCTTAAACCTTTAAGACTTTCTAGATTAACAAACTCTAATTCTTGTTTAGATAATCCAGTACGTTTAGGAGATAATAAATAATTTATAAGATCATCACCGGTTTGAAAGTTTTTATTTTTCATAGCTTCTTTAGCTTTTATCTCTAGTGCTGATGAGTATCCTGCTAAATCTACATTTGGTTCGGTGATTGGCACATCACTACCACCACCGCCAACAGTTGTATCCATTTTACTCTGTATACCACGTCTAATAAAAGGTAGCATTGCACCTTTAACAGCCATACCCGCTACACCTAGTCCGGCAGGAAGAGTACTAGCTGCTGCAACCTTACTAAGTCCTTCATACATTTCCTTTTCAGCATTCTCATATCTAGCAATAGGCATGTTAAATATCATCGAAGAAGGAGAACCACTTACGGTTGTTAGCTCTACATCACTATCAATAGCTTTCGACTTTCTTTTAAAATAGTCTGCCTCATATGCACTTAAAGGAAAGTCAGTTACGCTTGGTCCATAAGCTGCCATTTGTAAACTAAAAGGTATCTTTGTAAAGTTTTCATAAGCTATATCCATATCCTCAAGTTTACGACTCTCGGTAGCAGTTTTAAAAGAAGATGCAAAGTTATTTAGATTATCCATATCTTCTTTAGTACGTAGCATTAATCTGTATTCACCGGGTCTAACTCCACTTCTTAATGCTTCTTGACTTATACCACCCTCATTAAAACCTGTTCTTTCATCTTCTTGATAAGGTTCTCCTGTATATGGATTGATTCTAGATGCAGGGTCTTCCTTTGTAAAAGGAACTTCAGGTCCTTCAGGTATTAGTCCTCCTACAGAATATTCTCTTCTATATGACATTTCGTAAGTAGGAGAATATCTTCTTGACTGTGGTCTATCTTTTATCCCAAATTTATATGCAATCTCTTTGTCAATCTCTCTTGCTGAAGTTGTAATTGGATCATAAATGTTAGCACCAAAATATTTATTCATTAAAGGTTTGGTACCTATCAAAGGTGTTTTACGAGCTACTGTTTCTGTTAAACCATATCTACCTAAAAATAATCCTGTTAAATCACTTGCTAACGGACCACCTAAACCTGCTGCTGAAACGTATGGGTTTTTTGTGTACTCAAGAGAATCACCATATCTTAAACCGTATTCCATTGGACCTAACAAACCAACTCTTTGAAAAGCTTTAACAACATCATTTCTAGCAAAACCTTCTTTTGCAATTCTATCTCTGTTTTCTTCGTTTGATCTCCAATAGTTTGTAGCCAATGCTAAACTTGTTGCAGACAAAGCAAATGCTCCTAACTTAGGTGCGTTTACTTTTGGATTAACAATAACAGAGTTAATATAATTTTTTAAAACTGTGTTACTAAACACTGTTGGATATCTTAAAAACTGTGTAAAGATATCTAGTTTTGGGTTAGTCATAAACGTAGGTATTCTTGCTCTATCTCTACCCACAGGCATGATTACTTCATTTACAAATCTACCAGCACCTTGTATAACTGACTTATAGAAATTATCATCATAAGCTATCTCACCTGTCAATACATTGTTCTCTCTTGCAGGACCAAATCCTCTTTTAGCACCATCATCAATCCAGCGAAGACCGTCTTTAATATCAATACCTAATCCAAATAATTCACTTTTAATTTTTTGTATGTTTCTAATTTCAGCTCTGCTTAAATCTTTTGTAGCAGTTTCAGTTATTACATCTACTCCTTCCTTTGAAAGCTTACTAAGAGTTTGCAAGTGTTCTTCAATTAAGTTTTTACCGATATTAAAAGATGCTAACTGAACTGATTTAGTCCAAGGTATCAACATATTAAATCTAAAAAATCCTCTACCAACCTTTTTCAAAAATTCATTTTGTAATCCTTCTCCGGACAATCGGTTAGTTGTTTCTGCAAAAGCTTCATCCATTGCTAAAAATACTTGATTCATTTCTTTTTGAATTTGTGAATCAGTCATTTTATATTTCTGTTTTAGCAATAGAGGAATGTCTTGAACAAATATTTTATGTCCTTCTTGTATACCCTTCAGTGCATCTTTTACTGGACCAGTTACAGAGCCACCTGTTTTTGTTAAAGGTATCATAGCCTCAGTTAAAGAGGATACTGTTGCTAGTGGCAAATATGCCATAGCATTTGCTAATTTTGTAGCATCATAAATTCCCTGCATTACAGGACTATCAAAATAATTTACTTGTCCTGTAACAGACTTGTAAAGATTTACAATATCTCTTCTCTCTGACCTGCTTAGTCCTCTACCACCTCTTGCTTTTCTTAACTCCCTATCCATTGGAGTAATCCATCTTTCGATAAATTGATTTACATTAGACTTACGTGAAAATCCTTCAAGTAAAAAACTCCTCTTGTGCTGAATAGTGTTAGCAGCATTCATGTAATAATTCATCAATGTATTTAAATCATTCGTTAAGAAGTCTTCAAATACATTTTCATTTAAATCTTTAAAAGCTCTAGCTTGTGTTAATAATATAGAGTGTGATGAAAACAACTCATTATTCTTATTAAGCATTTCATCAGTAAGCTCTGCTGCTTTAGTTCTATCTTTGACAATCTTTTCACTTACTAATAACTCTTCAAATATATCTCTGTTTTCTTGAATAGCTCTTCTATTCCAACTTCTAGGAAAGTAATCTTCTAGCTTTCTATCAGGCTTTATAAGTCCAGCTTCGATAGCATCATCAAAAACTCTATTAAGCAATACTCTTAAATCTAATGCAACTTGTTGAACAGTTTCGCTGTATTTTGAAGGATTATCACCTCTTAATACTTTAATAAGATTTAACTCATCGGTTTCTTTTAAAACACCATTGACTCTTAAAGGTGCTGTAGCAGCATCAAACAGTGCATGGTAATCGCCACGTAAATCATCTAATAACTCACCATGACCTAACCCAACTCTTTCCCTAGTAATCGTTCCTAATCTTTTATCAAAGTCTTCTCTAAATAATTTACCGAGTGTTCTTGCGATAGGAGAAAATTTAGCCTTAGTATCTAATATAGATGTTGCTGCTCCAATTGTTTTAGATTTTATTTTGTCACCAAATTCTAAAGTTTTATAAACTTTGTCATAAAAACTACCGGCTTCAGTTTTAAGGTAATCAGGGTCAGAATATAACCTATTCATTTTACTGTAGAATAAGTTTGCTTTTTGTATACCACCACCTATAAGTCCACCGGTCAAAGCTCCAAGAGCAATCGACCCTGCTAACTCAGGAGTAGAATACATTTTTCTAAGATTGGTATTTAATTCAGTAGATTGTCTGAAATGATTGTCAAGACCTAACCAAGCACCTACTTCAGCACCTGCTACAGCAGCAGCTTTTTTAACAGATTTTTTACCTTCAGTTTTAAGTGCTCCAGTTGCCAAGCTTGGTGGCACTGGTGGACCTATAAAGTTTTTAGCAGTCTTTAATCCTGTTGCAGCTATACCAGTTCTAGTGGCTAAAGAAGTACCACCTGTGAAAGGTGCAGCAAGTGCAGCAACGATTACGGTAGGATCGGTAGCAATATCAATACCTGCATCACCTATCAAACCAGCGAATTGTTTTAAACTTCCTAGGTCAGCGTTATCAAATTCGTTACGTAGGTATGCGTAGTCTTTCTTTTGTTGCTCTGTGAAGTTACCACTTTGCATGGCTCTTCTCATTCCTGAATATAAATTAAAATCCGAATCTCTCAGATACTCAAAAATATCATCAGAATTTTCACCAACAGAAGCTAGAAATCTTTCAGAAGTTTCTAAAAACTTTTCATCTTTTTCTAAATCATCTAAAGTTTTTTTTCTTCCAAAAGAACGTGATCCTATTGCAGACTCAGGTCTGTCAAAAATATTATAAGACATTTATTATCCTTGTGGATTATATTTAGTTCCTCTTCCGGCAGCTCCTCTAGGCTCAGATATTCCTACAGGGTTTTTAATCATATATTGATCCCACCATTCTTGAGGAATGGGTTCTAAATCTGTGGGTTTAGCCATCATAATAGGTCCATCATATTTTCTTAGTTTAAGCTCTCTTTCAACCCTATCTCTGAGTTGCTCACGAACTTTCGGCTTTCTAACTAAATCACCAACATCTAGACCCGGAAGCAACCCACTTGTTTTTCTTTCATCTAAACTAATATCTTCAGGTAGTCCTAGCTTTTGTGGTAATGAACTTTCCTGTCCTGCACTTTTAGGCATAGCATCTAGTCTTAGTGCTAAAAGCTGTCCATTAGATAATGATTTTAAATCCATTGAAGCTATAAGTTGATCAGCATTTTTTAAGTAATAACCACCTATTAACGGATTTGGATTAAAATCTACTTCATTTAATTTAGGATTATTTTCTACAATAGACTCACCCGTAATTAGATTTCCAGTAGAAGAAACAATTACTTTTTCTAAAGATATATTTTCATTTTCAAATATATTATCAACCATTTTTACTAAGTCTATTTTTTCATCATCAGAGGTATCTGTGAGCTGAGAAATTTTTTCAACATAACTATTTCTCAATACTTCAAAATCATCAGTCCTTCCTGCATCTTTTAATTCTTTAATAAATTTAGGAAGTCTATCTATTAAGGCTGGACTAAATCGTTCTTCTCTAACACCCTGTAAATCCATACTTGTCATTTTACTATTTAACAAGTTTTCTCCACTATCTATTTTTCTAAGTACAAAATTAATAGCACCGTTTAGAAGTTGAGTCTCGTCATAACCTTCTTTTTGCCACTCACGATTTACTCTAGTTGTGTAGTGATTAATAGCAATCGCAACGTCACTAGCAATGTCTCCTAACATTTCCGGTTTATTTAATATAAGCTTATCTTTTTTAGGATCAAGTATTGCTTTTACTTTTTCAACTATGTTTTGTTTTTCAGCAGCACTAGGAATATATAGCTTACTTCCCGAATAAATATATTTATATTCATCACTGATAAGTCCAGCCATTGCTGACTGTCCTTGTCTGCTATAAGCATCAACTACTTTAGCTAAAAGTGTAGGATCATTTTCAAATGCTTCTTTTCTTTGACTATCTGATTGACCTTCGTATTCTTCTATTAATAATCTACCATTAGCTTCTCTCAATCCTTCAGCATTTAAATATGTATCAATATCTATCTCTTCATCTGCAATTAACTTAAATGCTTTACCTGCTATATCTTTAGAAGGTATTCCGGGATCATCAGCTATAACTGTATCCACCAATGTCGTAAACAAGTCTATCTTTGTATTTTTATATTTTTCATCTATACTTACTAAATAATTTTTTAAAGGTACAACCGTATCAAGGTATATTTTACCCATATCTCTTTCTTTATCTCTAAACACTAATGGCTTATAAAAACTATTAACCTTTATCTTCTTATCAAGTGAATCTCTAAATGTTGATCTTTCTTCTTTTGCTTTAATCATAGCATCTTGTAACTCAATTAGTTCTGAGTTAGTAGAAACCATATTACCTGTAACATCCAAACCAGCTTCTCTTAATTCTTCTGCTCTTACAGGGTCTTTTTCACTTTTAAAAATTCTATTCCAAGCACTTCTTATTAATCCTTGTTTAGTTGGATCATCTTCAACAAGTCTTAATGCTGCTCTATATTCATCAGCAGCTTTCTTATTAAATTGTTCAAAAGTTTTTATACTTACTTTTGGATTAAGAGCCAATGCTTCCATCCTGTCTTGTAAATCTTTATATTCTTTATTATATGCAGCATACATTTTATCACGAAGTTCTTTTGGCTGATCATCAACCTCATCCCATGTTACCCTAGCTGCACTTACTTCATCAGTATTATCTATAATTCTTTTAACATTTTCGTTTAAGTAAACTTCTTTATTTTCTAAATATTTTTTAACTTCGTCTCTTTCACTAGCGTATGAATCAAATTCTGCTTTGTTCATGTTAAAAATATCGCTGTATTTCTCTTTAACATCTTCTACATTATCAATGATAGTTTGCTTTTGTTGCTTTTGTAAAGCTCCAAAACTTTCAAAAATAGCACTAGCTAGTAAAGCTTTTTGAAAATCTTTTTTATCTCTTTTACGCTTTTTATCTAATAATGAACCAGCAAATTGTCCAAATGATGAACCTGATAAATAATCTTCTTGTGCCATTATTGCTCTCCTTTACCTAATAAACTTCTAATTTCATCACCTTCTTCTTTTACTCTATCAAGAATACCTTGAGGAACTACACCGCTTGTAATTTTAGAAGGTTCAATTTTTTTATTAACTGCACCATTTTTAATATCTTCAAATACAGTTCTGAATTCATTTACCTTTTCTTCAAATGCTTCGTTTCTATCGTCTTCATCTAACTCATCTAAATCATTACTATCTGCTATATTATATTTAATATTAGCTTCTTCACCAATAGCCATGATTACATACATGAGAGGTTCTGTTAATAGTAATAATACATCGGGATTAAATTTACCTTCAATAAATTTAGCATATAACATTACTAATGCAACATCCGCTACAGCAGCTCCTCGTGATAAAGCTGTAACAATTTCTTTCATTGCATCCGGTTGAAATATTAAACCAACCATATAATCCAAAGCATCTCTAGGGTTAGAAAATTCAGGGGGTTGTTCCCAAGGATAAGGTTGATCAGGATCATTGACTAAACTTTGACCGGGAATAGGACCGCCTTGTCCTGATAAATTTACAATCTCATCCAAAGCTGCTTGATCAAATTTTGCTTCACCTCTTATCTTAGGTCCTTGATCAGGAGCAATCTCATCAATTGTATATCCTGAATCTAAACCATCTAAGACTGCTTGAGCAGCTACATCAGTAATATTATCTGAAACAATAGGTCTTGCTCTTCTTTTTGGTTGTGGCATTATGCTATCTCCAATGTTTCTTGTCTATATAGTGGCATGTTACCACCTTCAGGTGCATTTGAAAAAGTAAAGTATTTAGAAATGTCTGTATCTGCGATACCTCTTTCAGCAGCATAAACCCTTAAAGGATCAAAATTAGTTGCTCCTTCAGTTCTTAAACCAGCCATTGATCCTACTTCATCAGGATCACCTGTTAATTTATGCATTGCGTAACCAGTAGCCACAGAAGCTGCCACATTGGTTCCAACATTAGTTAAAAATTCTGTAGTTTTTGGATACCTAGATGCAAAACTTTGTGCTGCTTGAGCAGTTGATGCAGTTGATGCAGTTGGTGCAGCACTAGATACTCCTAAACCTTGAGGAACTGTTTGAGATAATTGTTGACTTACCGTTCCTGTTACACCGGGAGTACTTGGTAAACTTGCTGGAAGATTTATACCTCCAGCAGTTGTTTGTGCAGTTGGTAAAGTTGACGGAAGATTTATTCCTCCAGTAGTTGTTTGTTGAGCAAGTTTTGCTGGGTTTGTACCAACCACTTGTTGAATTTGTTGTTGACTCATTCCTGAAGGTTGGAAAGTACTAGGAGCTGTTGTAGTCTGTCCTAAATTAACTCCTAACTTAGAACCTACAGTTCCTATTCCAGTTCCTAAAGCTTTGAAAGGAGCCATAACAGTTCCTAATACAGGTACAGAAGAAATAGCTGAACTAGCACCTACCATCCAACCAGTGAATCCTCCACTAGCTGCTGTGGCACCCATTGCCCCTAAAGCTGCACCTCCCGTCACTACGACAGCAGCAGCAATTGCTAAAGCTTTAAGTATTTTACTACTTCCAATCTTTTTGACAACCTTTTTAACTCCTTTAACAACTTTCTTAATGCCTTTCTTGACACCCTTGACAATCTTCTTAAATCCTCTTTTTATTTTTTTAAACAATCCCATAATCTTATCCTGTTCCTGTTATATCTCCAGCAATCAAACCTATCAAACTTTGTAAATTTCCTAAACTTGAATTATACTTAGAAGGGTCTGAAGCCAATGCAGTATTTACAAGTTGTGAAATTCTATTACGTTCATTCTCACCTTCCCTAAAATCAAAGTCTGCTTGATCTCTTAACTCTTGCCATAAAAATGACTGAGCTGTTTGTGATAATGCAAAAGCATTCTGAGCATTCTGTGCATTGACTGCATTTTGTGCAGCAGTATTTGCTACATTTGCTTGTCTTCTCCACTGTACGTTAGAAGCTTCAACAGCAGCTCGGTTTTGAGCATTCCATTGATTTCTTGCAAAGTCTTGGTTAGAATTAAACTCATCAACTTGTGTTTGTAACTGAGCATTAAACTTATTTAAGTCAGCTTGTCTTTGTGCAGCCCTAGCCTCCGCAGCATTTGCCTGTGTAGCATTAAATTGATTAACTGCATTTATTTGTTGAGCATTAAACTGTTGTGTTTGAGCCTCTAAACCAGCCATAAACTGATTAGTTTGATTCTCACTTGCAGCATTAAATTGTCTTGCAGCATTTTCAGAAGCTTGATTACTTAACAATCTTTGTTGAGTTTGTTGAGCTTTTAATACGTTAGCTTGTTGCTGATTATTAAGATTTTGCATATCCATTTGTAAAAAAGCTTGAGCATTACGTATTTGTGCTTGTTGATTAAAATTAGCCTCTGCAAGATTTGCTTGTGACATTAGTACAGCATCTTGAATAATACCTTGTTGATCCATATTAGCTTCAGCTAAACTAACAGTTTGTAAAAACTTACTATTAGATAATGCTATTTGTTGGTCAGAGCTAAACTGAGCCATATTTAACCTAAAAACATTATCAGCATTTTTCAAAGCTGTTTGTTGTAAACGTTGTGCGTTTGCTTCAGATTCTTGAGCTTCAATAGTTTTTTGCTGTGAAACACTTGCTTGTATTGCTTGAGCATTACTTTGAGCTATTGGCATTGCAGCCTGTATAATAGTATTGAGCAAGGCATCTCTACCTACTGTTGAAGCAGACATTCCTCTTTCAGCTAGAATTCTTTCTACTGTAGCTACAGCAGGTCTAGCCCATAGAGGTATCTCACCTTCTTCAATACCACTTAATAAACTATCAATTTGATTTGATACCAAAGCTTCTCTTGGTAAGCCTTCAATAATTCCTCTTTGTTCTTCACTAAAGTCAGCGAGTCTAGCTTCTAAAGCTTCCGGATCGTTACCAAGTTCTGCAATATCTGATTCACTTAATCCAGCTTTTTCAAGTTGTTTTTTAGCTCTTGTAATACGTGTTAAAGAACTACCTGCATTAATAGCAGCAGTAGCCTTTGCTTCCTCACTTAAAGTTCCAACAACTCTATCTGTTAAGGCTCCTTCAGGTATGCTAACATCAGCAGCTTCTATTGTGGCTACTCGTTGAACACCAGCAGCTTCAGCTAAAGATTCATCAGATATAACACCTCTAGCAGCCTCTACTTCTGCATCAGGTGCTACAGTTGCTGCTGCCATTTGTGCAGCTTGAACTTCTTTTGGAGTTTCTACTTTAGCAACTTCTTCAACTTTTGTAACTTTTTCAGGTGCAACCGGTGCAGCTTGTGTAGCTGTAACCTGTGTAGGTGCATCCATAGTTGTTACTTGTTGAGGTATATCCTCTTTAACTTTAATAGCTTCAGGAATAACAGCAGCTTGAGGAACTTCTCCTCTTGCAGCAGCTTCAGCACTTTCTCTAGCTACTTGTTGCTGTCTTTGCTTTTCAATCTCTTGAGGACTTGGTGTAGGAGCCGGTGTTGGTGCAGGTGTTGGTGCAGGTGTTGGTGCAGTTGTAAAACCGGGTTCTCCATCTCCTACTCTATCATTAAATCCTTCCCCTATTCCTCTACTACCACCAACTCCCTCTTGTAAAAATTGTTGATTTTGTCTTTCTTGGTTATCTAAAAACTTTTTAATATCTTCTTGACTTGGTCCTTGAGGAGCATTAGGCATCCCACCTACTTGTTTAGACACACGTCCACCTGTGCTCATGTCTACACGACCACCAGTAGTATACTTTTTCTTATACCTATTCTTCTTTTTTGCCATTTTTCTTTTTCCTACGTAGTAACGTCTTCAAAACCTTTGAAGGTACAGTAGTGATGGAGATAACTAAAGTCGAAGCAGGAAGCTTCTTAGTTTTTTTACTTTTTTTATTCTTCACTTATATTTTACTGTCTTTCAAAGAGTTTGTCAAGCTTTTCGTCAATTAATTTTATTCGGTCTATGATGTTACTCATATCATCTTTTAACTCAGATTTAGTAACATAATCCTTTGCAATCTCTTCACGAGTTTTGTTGAGTAATATATCTTGTCTTTTAAGCTCTGTAGAGTTTTGTCTAATTCCAAAGAGTATTGGAGCTAGGACCAGCGTTACGAAAACATTCCAAATGATGTAAGCTGATATTTCCACTATTAGTTAGCTGCGATGTATGCGTTGCCAGTTGTGATTGCTGAAGTGTAAGATGATTTATCATCAGAGCTTCCAGCTACATCAGGGTCTGTATAAGCCAAGATTGTTTCTAAATGGTCAACGTTACGCTGAACCATGTCATTTATTTCATCTTGTGTTGAGCCTCTAAATACATAATCAGAATTACTACCGTTTGTATTTATGTCATTTATAACAGTTACAGAATCATCTGCTGCTGCTAAAACTTCTGCTACAGTTGCCATATTTATTCTCCTTTAAGAATGTTAATTTCGTTTTGTAAGCTATCAACTTTAGCTGATAACTCTTGTACTGCTTTGATAAGTGGATGTACAAACATTTCTTGAGAAATACTTTCAATACCTTCTTTTGTTTCTGCCCAACCACCAAAGTCTGTAATATTATTATCATCCATTGCTTGTTTTACTTCTTGAGCAATAAGACCATACATTTTTTCTTCTGTTTTTCTTGTGGTTTCATTTTCGTTATAATCAGGTAGTGTGTTATCTATTTCTGATTTAGGCTTCCATTTAAAAGTAACTGGTCTTAAATCATTAATAAAATTTAAACCACAGTCTGTGTTGTCTTGTATTTCTTCTTTATATCTTACATCAGATACTCTTGTCCAAGATGCGTTAGTATCGAATCGGTTATATATTCTATCACTTCCTGTTCCTGCACCTAGCGTTACTGAATAATTACCATAAGCATTTTTACATCCATAGCCGATTGCTATTTGAACTTGTCCAGTTGCAGTAGAAGGATTAGTATTGTATCCAACCATAACATTGTAACCACCTGTAGTTTGGTCGTATCCTGCATTTCTACCAACTAATGTGCTATAACTAGCTGTAGTTGTTGAAAGACCTGAAGCCATTCCTAAAGCAGTATTATGAATACCTGACGTTGCATTTTCCATAGCTGCTCTACCGATCATAGTATTTGAATCACCAGTATTAGCTAAACCAGCACCTGAACCAAAAGCTGTGTTGTCACTTGTAGTTGTAGATGTTTTAAGAGCATTAAGACCAACAGCAGTACAATGACCACCTGTTGTACAAGCAGCTAAAGCATCTTTTCCAACAGCAGTATTATTATTAGCTGTACTACTAGTTCCTAAAGCATTTTGCCCTACAGCAGTATTACTTACTCCTGTGGTATTTGTATTTAATGCTGTATAACCAACTGCTGTGTTATTTGAACCTGTTGTTGTATTTCCAAGTGCTGCATAACCAAATCCTGTATTGTTAGATGCAGTAGTATTTTCTGATAAAGTTGCATAACCTGCACCAGTATTATAATTACCTGTAGTGTTTGCATCTAAACACAATGCTCCTAATGCTAAATTTCTCTCGCCTGTTGTGTTTTGTAATAAAGCACTTCTACCAACTGCTGTATTATTTGCACCAGTAGTATTTAATGCTAAAGCTCCTGCTCCTACTGCTGTGCCATTACTGGCTGTAGTATTTCCATTTAATGCACTTTCTCCGAAAGCAGTATTAAACCCACCCGTAGTGTTTTGACCTAAAGATGCGTAACCACCTGAAGTATTGTAAGTACCAGTTGTATTAGCATCTAAACATTCAGAACCTATTGCTGTGTTATTAGTGCCTGTAGTGTTTGCTGTGAGTGCACCATATCCAAGTGCTGTATTATATCCACCTGTAGAACTTCCAGAAGCTCCCATGTAAGCCCTTCTTCCAAGAGCAGTATTGTAAGATGATGTGACATATCTTAAAGCTGAATATCCAACTCCTGTATTGTAACTTTCAGATGTTAAAGAGTTACCTGCTAATCTTCCGATACCAATATTTTCACTACCACTTGTAAGTGCTTCCAATGAATTACCACCGATTGCTAGTGAGTTATGACCTGTTGTAACAGCTTTTAAAGCAGATTGACCAATAGCTACATTATCTGTGCCTGTGGTTATTGCTAATCCTGCATCTTTACCAACTAAAGTGTTATCTGAACCTGATGTAATTGCTGTTCCTGCTGACTTGCCAATAATAGTATTATTATCACCTGAAGTTAAGGCTGCAAAAACATCTACACCAACTCCAGTATTATTATCTGCTGCATCAATCGTGCCTGTTGTAGTATCACCAAGCATGATAGAGCTTGTGCCAAAAGTCTTGACTCCAAATTCTATTAGTTCGTTTGGTATTTGTGTTACTGCCATTATGAGTTCTCCAATGTTTCTATTCTTGCTTTTGCAGCATCTAGTTCTGTTTTAAGTTCTTTGATAGCACTTATCAATCGTGCTTCCATTTTTCCTATACCTGTAAGAGTTTTCATATTATCTGATTCCCTTTCTCCAACTAAATCAGGATAAATCTCTTCAACGTCTTGAGCTATAAAACCTATTTGATGTCCACCGCCTTCTGATTCTATGTAATCAAATTCTTTTGGTTCAAGAGCAACAATTTTATCTAATTGTGAAGGTAAGTCAGTAATATTTTCTTTTAACCTTCTGTCTGAAAAACTACCGAAAGCTGCCTGACTTGCGCCATTAGCATTAATTTGTCCACAACCTGCATTATATTGATTAATACCAAACATCATAAAGACTTGCGAAGTAGTAGTATTATTATCGTATTTTGATAATGCTATACCCGGCTTACCTACTCCTGTTGTATCTTGTTGTGCATAGATAACACCTGTAACTGAGCCTGAAGCACCTTTAACGTGCAATTTTGTGTCGGGCGAGGTTCTGTTAATACCTACGTTTCCTGTACTTCTATCTAATGTTAAAACAGTACTGCTAGTTCCATATGAATAAAAAGCAAGGTCATCATCAGATGTAGTATTATTTATTTGCCATTTGTTTGTGTTTTCTCTTTTTAATAAGATACCACCATCGTTACTTGCACCACTATTAATAATAAAATATTTATTACCAGTATTACCTGTTCCTAGATTAAAACTGAAATCACCAGTAGATGTAAATCTTGCTCGTTCATCAAGACTGCTGCCTGTTTTAAATCTTATAACATCTGTACCACCTATAGAGTTTTGGTCTAAAAGCATATGATTTGAAGCATCTTCAAGTTTTAAATTAGCATCACCTGAAGAAACCTCAATATGCAATTTAGCATCTATTGTTGATGCTCCGATACCTACTCCTGTGGAATCAATAACCATCCTTTCAGTTCCACCAGTATCAAATCTAATCTTATCTTCATCAGAACTTTCTTCGACTTGAATCTTAGTATCTTGGTCAGTATCTTGAACGATTGCTACGTTTGTAAGTGTTGTTGTTGTAAATGTTGTACATTCTACAGCACTACCGTTTGGTGGAGCTGCTGAGAATGTTAATGTGCTTCCTGATACACTGTAAGTATCTTTATGCTGGAATACACCATCAATCGTTACAAAAGTTGCATTCTCGTGAGAAGGTGTAACCGTTAAGTCTAGTGTGGTATCGGAACCATCACCTGTCATAGTTGCTACAGTCGGGTTAGCACCTACAACTCCAACTTCCATAATGTAAGCAACAATCTTGTTACCGTTAGCAGGAGCTGTGTCAAATGTTAAAGTAGTGCCTGAAAGCGTATAGCTGTCTTGTCTTTGGAAAACACCTTCATTAAATATAATTAATCTATCTTCGTTATCTGATGCGATAGATTTTGAAAGCGTAAAGGCTGTGGTGCTACCATTACCAGTAAATTCATCTCGTGTAAAGCTTGATGAGCTTCCACCACTGCTACCACTACCTGCAATAGCTCCCCATTCAGTTGTATAACCTTCAAAACCGCCTGTTGTACTGTTATATCTAAAGTAACCTGCTGCCGGTGATGAAGGTCTTTGAGCTGTAGTACCTACTGGTACGTGGATAGCATCTGTAAACGAACCGATATCGAGGGACACATCCGGAGATGCGTTACCTATACCCACACGATTATTAGAGCTATCAACTTTAAGTGTTGATGTATCTATAGTAACATCGCCTGAGACTGTCAAGCTTGATAAAGTTCCAACACTTGTAATGTTTGTTTGAGCTGCTGTAGATAAAGTACCTGCTAATGTACCACCAGTTACTGTACCGGTTGTAGTAATTGCAGAAGCACCTACATCAATACTTCCAAATCCTGAAGTTATTGAACCACTGTTTAAAGCACCTGTTGTTACTAAGCTTGAATCACCCGGATAAGCTGTAGCATCTGATAAATTAAGAGCTGGTGTAGCATCTGAACCACCTAAAGTAAAGTCAACTCCACCAATACCAATTGTTGTATTAGCAAGTTTATCGTTAGCAATACTTCCTGCTAACATAGAGTTTTCTACTGAACCAGCAGCAATCGTTGCAACACCACCACTTGTTATGGTAATATCACCGGATATCACATTATCAATCCAATTTGTACTAGTAGCTTCATAGAACAATAAAGCACCATCAGCAGGTGATGTAATATTAGTATCGTTTAACTCAGCTAATGTATCTTCTGTTAAGATTTGTGCATCCACATAAGCTTTAATAGATTCTGAAGTTGCTAGTGTAGTTGCTGAAGCATTATCAAAAGCATCATTATCAAGTATTGCTGTACCTGAAACTGAACCATTAATTACAGGGCTTGTAAGGGTTTTATTAGTTAATGTATCGGTTGTAGCTCTACCAACTAAAGTATCTGTTGAAGTTGGTAAAGTTAAAGTACCTGTATTAGATATTGAACTAATAACAGGACTTGTTAATGTTTTATTTGTTAAAGTCTGAGAACCTGTAAGTGTAGCTACTGTAGAGTCTATTGCAACTGTTAAAGTATTGGTAGCTCCACTGGTATCTATACCTGTTCCACCAGCAATTGTCAATGTTTCACTATCTAAATCAATAGATAATGCTCCACCTGAATCACCTTGAAAATCTAAGTCTTGTGCTGTAACTTGACTATCTACATACGCTTTGACAGATTGTTGTGTCGGTACAAGTGTTGCAGAGTTAGAGGACATATCGTCTTCATCTGCAAAAGCTGTAATGGTTATACTACCATCACTTAATGAACCGTAAGTTATTGTACCAGTTGTTGTTATGGCTGATGAGCCATTGTCAATGCTTCCAAAGCCTGATGTGATAGAACCACTATTCAGTGCTCCGACTGTTGTTACATTTGATAAAGTATCTAAAGCACTTTCAAAGTATGTTTCAAAATCTGTAAGGGCTACTTGAACCATTG